>JGI12631J13338_1000001_pt1 | contig 232948 bp, 185 predicted proteins | sample BlaSpr_A8_Ref_O1_FD_13338 | JGI IMG/M metagenome (IMG submission 13338) | reverse complement strand
CCCCGCGAGCCAGTGGACGTTTGGTTCGCGGCGAAACCAAGTGAGCTGGCGTTTGGCGTAGCGGCGGGTGGACTGCCGGATTTTTTGTAATGCTTCGTCTTTGGAAAATTTTTGGCCGAGGAACGCGCGCCATTCGGAGTAGCCGATGAATTGGAAGGGCTTGGCGTCCGCGGGAATTCCGTTTTTGACGAGCCGCGCGACTTCTTCGATCCAGCCGGCTTGGATCATGGCGTCAATGCGCGAGTGGATGCGCTGGTAAAGGGCTTCGCGCGGCGGCGCGAGGCCGAGTCTTATTGGCTGATAGCCTTCGAGCGGGGTGCGGCCGCTGCGATGAATTTCGGTGGCGGACTTCCCCGCTACCAGGCGCATTTCGATGGCGCGAATTATTTTTTGGGTGTCGGGCGGGGCGATGCGGGCGGCGGATTCGGGATCGAGACGGGTCAAGAGGCGATGGAGATGGGCGGCGCCGTGAAGTTGCGCGCTGGCGCGCAGGCGGTCGCGGATTTCTGCGGAACGTTCCGGAGTGTCGGCGAGGCCTTCGAGCAGGGCGCGGAGATAGAGGCCGGTGCCGGCGGTGATGATGGGAAGTTTTTTGCGGCGGCGCAGATCGTCCAGGACTTCGAGGGCGCGGCGACGATATTCTCCGGCGGTGAAAATTTCGTGCGGGTCGAGTAGATCGACGAGATGGTGCGGGATGTCCTGTTGCTCGGCGGGCGGAGTTTTGCCGGTGCCGATGTCGAAATGGCGGTAGAGCTGGGTGGAATCGCAGACGAGAATTTCGCCGTTGAGTTTCTGGGCGAGCTCGAGGCCCAGCGCGGATTTGCCGGAGGCGGTGGGGCCGAGAATTACGATCAGCGGCGCGAGCCCGGTCATCCGGAAAATTTCCAGTAGCGGATCAGGAGGGCGAGGAGGAGCAGGGTGGCGAGGAGAAGGGCGCCGATGATTTGGGTGCGGTTCGGTTTCATGACTGGAGTGAAGGTAACTGATAACGGGAGGAAATATCAATTTCGGAGGGAGGGCGGAACTTAAGGGGCAGCACGGCTGAAAGCTGTGCCCGGACGAAAGGCGCGACGGCGGGGGCATCGTGCTTGAAGCTGACGAAGGCTTGCGCGAAAAGGCCACGCAAAAGGAAACTTTACGCAAGGCATTTTTTACGGCAGGGCTGAAGCCGTGCCCTGACGAGAGGCAACGGCGGGCGTAGGCTTGGGTTACTGGGCGTTGCCTACTGGGATGTTGTAGAAGTAGGTGAAGCGGAGCTCGATGTAGGGGCCTTTGAAGGCTGGGGGCAGAGGCTCGAAGGGATTCGAGGTGCGGATGGAGGAGAGGGCGGCGGTGTCGAGGGGGTCTTTGCCCGAGGTGCGTTCGAGATTCAGGTTTTCGCCGGGGAAGCTGCCGTCGCGATTGATGCGGAAGGTGATGGAGACGATTCCCTTGTCGCCGAGATAAACGGATTCGGGCATCGCCGTGTACCAATTTCGTTTTACCTTGGCGATGAGCCGGTTGATGTAGCTATCAAAATCGACGCCTTCGGTGGGCGTGAGAATGGTTACGGCGTTTCCGGCCGCCGGGCCGCCGCGGCCATGACCCCCATTTTGACCTGCGCCGCTGGGACCTCCGGGCGAACTGTAGTCGCCGCCCCGGCCGGCTTTGTTGATGGCGTCCTTCATCTGGTCGTCCATAACGCGGCCTGGCGATGAACTAGACAGGCCGAGATTCAAGTTTTTGGTGGTGGGCTGCGGTTCGGCCGGCAGCAGCACGGATTTTGGAGGAGGCGGAATGTTGGTGGGCGGCACGGTCAGCGGGTGAACATCTGCCTGAGGCGTCGGCGCAGACGGCAAATCCGTCGGTGGACGTTCGGGACTTGGAGCCGGCACTTCGACGCGGTGCTGTTCCGGCCGCGGCGGCGCGACTTTATTCAGGGTTTTGTTGTCGATTTTTACTTTGGGCGCGGGCGGCGGACCGGGCGTCTTGGAAAGTTCGCCGGCATCGGGCGGCAGGTAGACTACGCCGAGAGATTTGCTGGCGAGTTCGATTTCGTCGCGGGTGGGAATGTGCGGCGGAAAAATCTTCGGCAAGAAAATAAGAAAGATGACGAAGGCAATGTGCCCGGCGACCGAGGCGGCGCGAGTGATGGCGTCCCATTTGGCATCGCGCTGGTCTTCGGGCTCGACAAGGAGATTCGCTTCGCCGGTGGTAAAAATGTCGGGCTGAATCAGCTCGCGAAGTTCGGGCGTCATCTCCTGCGGTTGATCGAACCTGTCTATTTCGCGTTGTTCGGGGGGTTCGACGAAAGCGGGGACGACGACGCGCGAATCGAGAATGTCGATATGGGGTTGTTCGGTGATGGGGCCAAATTCGCCGAAGGGTTTGGCGTCCATGCCGCGCTCGACCAGGGTGCGGTTGACTAAAACACCGAGCGGAAGATGCTGCGGGATATTCGTTTTCCCGGTCAGCGGAGGCGCGTCGGAAAGTTCAGAAGGGACGACGGTGCGGTCGTCCAGATAGGTGGAGTGACGACGGGCCGCCTTCTTGTCACCATTCTCGGTGTACGGGCGCACGTCTCGCGGAACTAGGATTCTGGGAATCATCGAACTTCCTGCAGGTCGAAGGAACCCTGTTTGACGCGGTTGGCGTGTTCGAGGATGCCCGCATTGACGCGATCGGCGAGTTCGAGGGCGCGGAGACCGGCGGCGCCATCGACGAGCGGTGCGCGGCGGGTGCGAATGGCGTGGAGAAACGCGCGCAATTCGGATTTCAAAGGCTCTTCCGGCGTGGTGGGGACTTTCACGAAATTGATGGGCTGCTGCGGATTCTGCAGATCGACGCTGACGCGCAGAACATCCTGACGGGAGAAATCGATGGAGATATATTCGTGGTGCTGAAAAAAGCGCATCTTGCGAACTTTCTCGGTGGAAACCCGGCTGGCGGTGAGATTCGCGACAGTGCCGGAGGCGAATTCGATGCGCGCCTGAGCGATGTCATTTTTATCAGTGATGACCGGAATGCCGACGGCTTTGACGTCGACGACGGAAGCGTTAACCAGAGAAAGCAGAATGTCCAAGTCGTGAATCATAACATCGTAGACAACATCCACGTCGAGGCTGCGCGGGGTGAAGACGCCAAGACGATGGACTTCGAAAAACATGGGCTGGGAAACGATTTTGCGGGCCGCAACCACCGCAGAGTTGTAGCGCTCGAGATGGCCGACTTGCAAAATGCGCTTGGCGCGCTCGGCAGAGGCGATCAAACCACTCGCTTCACGAACCGAGGAAGCCATGGGCTTTTCGACCAAAACGTCGATGCCGGAATCGAGCAGGCGGCAACCCATGGGGCCGTGCTCGGCGGTGGGAACCGCGAGGCTGACCGCTTCGATTTTTTCGTCGGCGAGAGCGTAGGGGTCGCGGATCACGCGGGTTTTGAATTCGGCGGCGACTTGCGCGGCGCGTTCCGGATTGGAATCGACCACGCCGACCAGTTCGGCGCCTTCCATTTCACTCCAGACCCGGGCGTGGTTGCGGCCAAATTCGCCGACGCCGACCACTGCGACTCGAATGGTGTTCTGATTCACGATTTCCTTTTAGCCTCGGACTTCGACGACTCTTTGGCGCCCATTCCTTCGGGCGCGAAGGCCTGAATGGCGATATGCGCCTCGTCGGCGGCTTGAATCAGCGCGGCGCGATCGAAGAGCAAAGTTTTTCGGGCGTCAATGGCGAGCGCGGTGGCGTTCGACTGGCGCATCACCTCGATCGTTTTCAGGCCAATGACCGGCACATCAAAACGCATATCCTGACGCGGCTTGCTGACTTTGACGACGACCAGGCGCTGGCCGCCGGTGATGCGCGCGGCGCGTTCGATGGTTTCGTCGGTGCCTTCCATGGCTTCGATGGCGACGCAGGCCAGGTCGCGGACCACGACCATCTGGCCCAGGTCCAGCGCGGCAATTTGCCGAGCGACGCTATGACCGTAGGCGATGTCTGCAGACTCTGATGCATCGGGAGCGCGACGCGTCAGCACGCCAGCCTCGGGCAAGAGCGCGCCCAGGAACTTGGTGGAGTCTACCAATTCGATTCCTTCGTCTTGCAGCACGCGGGCCACAGCTCCAATCAGCGAATCGGTATTTTTCGAAGGCAACGACAGTAATAATTTCGCCAGGCGCCAGTCCGGGCGAATCGCGCTGAAGATTTTATTGTGCTTCACCTGGCCGGCCATCACGGCGTGCTTCACGCCTTCGGTATGCAATAACTCAATGATCTTACTTAGTTCTCCCAGGCTGACCCAGTGAATCCGTTTGGCGACGCGTTCGAGGCCGGAAGAAGCTTCTTCGCGAATGGCGATGACGGCCATTTCGATGCCGCGCCTGCGCGCGCCCTCCAGAACGAGAAAAGGAAAATCGCCATTGCCGGCGATGAGGCCCCAGTCCGCGCCAGAAATTTCCGGAGAATTCGATGGGGTGACGGGCGGCATCATCCTATTTCGTCAGGCCGCGTTCGGCCGACTCAACGAAGCGGATTAGAGTTAAGACGTCTTCGGAGTGCGAGAGGGTACCACGCATTTTTTCCAGGGCCTGGGTGGTGTTGAGCTTGGAGCGCAAGAGAAGGCGGTAAGCCTTCTCGATCGCTTCGACGCGGGCGGCGGAAAAACCGCCGCGTTCGAGGCCGACGCTATTGACGCCGTAACAGCGCGTGCCGCGGGGCGCGACGATTTTGGAAAAGGGCGGCACGTCCTGAGTGATGACCGTGTGGGCCGCGATGTAGGCGTATTTTCCAATGCGGCAGAATTGGTGGACCGGGCAGAAGGCGCCGATCTGGGCGTGATCTTCGACGGTGACGTGGCCGGCGAGAGTGGCGCCGTTGACGAAAATGGTGTGATCGCCGACGAGGCAATCGTGGGCGATGTGCGCGTAGGACATGATCAGGTTATGGCTGCCGACGCGGGTGACGGCGCCGCCTTTGACCGTGCCGCGATTGACCGAACTGAATTCGCGGAATTCATTTTCGTCGCCGATTTCGAGGGAAACGCGCTCGCCTTGGTAGGTGAGGTCTTGCGGATCGCCGCCGACCACGGCGAATGGATAGACGTGATTTTTTTGGCCGAGACGCGCGGGACCCTGGACCACCGCGTGGTGATCGAGGCGGCAGCCGTCGCCGAGTTCGACTTCGTCGCCGACGACCGCGTAGGCGCCGACGGTAACGTTGGCGCCGAGTTTCGCGGAGGGCGAAACGATAGCGCGTGCGTCAATATTATTCATCGTGAATTGGACTCATAGAGATTAGCTTACCGGGCCGGACTCATGGAACGCTCGGGCGTGCCGTCGGGTTTGAGGTCGACCATGGCGCACATGATGGTAGCTTCGACGGCGACTTCGCCATTGACGCGGGCGAAGCCTTGCACTTTGCAAAACGGGCCGCGAAAAGTGATGACGTTGACTTCGATGCGCAATTGATCGCCGGGCACGACCGGGCGGCGGAAGCGGGCGTTATCGACCGCAGCCATATATAAAAGTTTGTGGTCGCGATCTTCCACTTCGCTGAGCAACAGCAATCCGCCGATTTGGGCAATGGCTTCAATGATCAGGACGCCGGGCATAACAGGTTTGCCGGGAAAATGACCCTGAAAGAAGTATTCGTTCACGGAGACGTTCTTGATTCCGACAATGCGCTTCTTTGGTTCCATTTCTTCGATAGCGTCAACCAGAAGAAAGGGATAGCGGTGGGGCAGGATTTTTTGGATCCCAATGCTGTCGAGAATCATGTGCGCCTCTGTATCGCGGTTCAGTTTTAGGTTTGAGATGCCCAGCGCAGGCGACAGCGGCCGATTTCGTCGATGCGCAATCCTACAATTCTATACGAAACGCTGGCGGGTGGGAATCGGCGATGCGGAGTTGCTGGGAGGCGAAGGCGGCTGGTAGCATGCGCGGCATGAAGAAAAAACCACGAAACCTGGGTTTGCAGCTCCTCGGTTTTTTGCGAAGCCAGAGTCCGGCGATGGTTACGCTACTGGGAGAGTTGGCTCGCTGCGAATCGCCCAGTCACGACAAGGCGGCGGTGGATCGCTGCGGAGAGATTGTGGCGCGCGAATGGAAGCGGCGAAAAGCGAATGTTCGGATACTGGAGCAAAAAAAGCGTGGAAATCACGTGCGCGCGGAGTTCACGTGGGGAGATCCGCCTTCCGCGCCGCAGATATTAGTGCTGGGGCATATCGATACGGTCTATCCGTTGGGAACCTTGCGGAAAATGCCGTTTCGCATTGCGAACGGTCGAGCGTGGGGACCGGGAACCTTCGACATGAAGGGCGGCTTGGTGCAGGCGCTATTCGCGACTGACGCACTGCGAGCGCTGCAGGCGTACCCCGGACATCGGTTGGTTTTTCTCTGGACGTCGGACGAAGAAATCGGAAGCGAGAGTTCGCGCGCGATCATTGAGAAAGAGGCACGGCGGAGTGAAGGCGTGTTGGTGTTGGAGCCAGCATTCGGACGCGAGGGACGCTTGAAGACCGCGCGTAAGGGAGTGGGGGGAGCGGAGATTATTGTTACGGGACGGTCGGCGCATGCGGGGATAGAGCCGGAGAAGGGCGTGAACGCGGTGCATGAATTAGCGCTGCAGATCGAGCGATTGATGGGGATGAACGATCCGCGGCGAGGAATCACGGTGCAGACCACGGTGATTGCGGGCGGAACGGTTTCGAATGTGGTGCCGGATGCGGCGCGGGCGCAAGTGGATATAAGAGTATCGCGAATGGCGGATGCGGCGGGGATCGAGAGGAAATTACAATCGCTGCGGCCGGTTTTGAAAGGCGCGAAAGTTGAAGTAAGCGGCGGAATTAATCGTCCGCCGCTCGAACGAACGGCGGCGGTGGCGAGAGCGTTTGCGCAGGCGAAGGCTGTGATGAAGGAAATGGGATTGAAACTGGGCGAAGCTTCGACGGGCGGCGGTTCGGATGGGAATTTCACGGCGGCGTTGGGGATACCGACACTGGACGGGCTGGGCGCAGTGGGCGACGGAGCGCATTCGCCCCATGAACACGTGGTGATTCGCGCGCTCCCGGAGCGATCGGCGCTGCTGGCGGCGCTGCTCATGAGTTGGGATGTTTGCGGCTAGCGGAGATCTTCGTGGCGCAGCAGCGTGATGGTTTGCTGCTGCAGGTCGGCGTAGTCGGAATGCAAGGAATCGCGCAGGGCGGACTCGGTGTCGGGCGCGGTGGCGATGGCGCCGAGCAGGCGGCTGACGTCGCTGACGCCGCCATTTTGAACTATGGATTCGACGGCGGCGAGCGACCAGGCGTAGGCCACGGCTGCGGAATTTCCGGAAAGACTCATCCAGGAACCTTCGAGGCTGGCGAGAGTGGGAACTCGACCTTGGCTCGCGGCATTCAGTAAAGGGCCCGCGGATTCGGACGAGCGGCGGCCTTCCATGTATTGCGCAGTTCCCTCCTGCAGCCAGGTGGGCGCGCGTCCGTGCGATTTCTGACCAATGAAACTGTGAGTCAATTCGTGTTTCAGCACGCGGGCAAGTTCGGGCGTGACGCTGGTGAGGCCTTGGACAGGAATGCGGATGCGGCCGTCGTTGATGGCGCCGGCCCAACTGGGGGCGCGGGTGATGTCGGCAAAAGCCTGCTCGGTATAGAGGATGACGCCGATGGGTTCGGGCGGAGTGAAATCGAGCTGGGATTCGAGGTCGCGGAAATCGTCTTCGAGGACGCGCAGAATTCCGCGAGCGAGATCGGGAGTGGAGCTGCCGTTATATTTCAGAGCGAAGTGGGCGGTCTCGCCTTCGCGATAGCTTTCTTCTTCGGCTTTGTCGCGTTCGGCTTTTTGCAGGGCGTGCTCGACATCCGGATCGTGGCGCAATTTTTCAGAACGTTTCCATTCGGCGACGGCTTGATCCATTTTGTTGGCGCCGTAATAGGCCCAGCCCATGAGCTTGGCTACGTCGGCGGAATCGGGCGAGACGCGCTGGGCGTGTTCGAGCGGGTCGAGCGCGGTGGTGAACTGGCTCTGGCGCAAATATAAAACCGCAAGGTTGAGAAGCAGCGGGACGCTGTCCGGCTCGAAGCCGAGGGCCTGGCGGTAATGATCGATGGCGCTGGGCGTGTCGCCTTTGCTGACTAAAAATTGGGCGGCGACGTAATGCGCGGCCGCGGCTTTATCGTTTCCAGCGGCGGCGCCGGAGCGGGCCGCGGATTCGACCTGAGCGATGTAGACGAAATCGATGGCGTCGTTATGGACGACCAGGTGCGAGATATCTTCGGTGCCGCGCAGCGGATCGATTTCCGGCGCGGACACGGGCGGCGCGGAAGACGCGGCGGAACCGGCGGCGGAGTAGCCGAGATTGTCACGATCGATGCGCAGGACGATGGATTTGGGGATGGACATCTGGCCGGCGGGCGTTTCGTAGCGCACATGATCGCCGTCTTCGACGACGTTGGAGGCGATGATGCGGCGGCCATTCTTGAGCAGAATGGTGTCGGCGGACGCGGAGGACGCGACCAGCAGCAGCAAGGCTCCGGCGAGGAGTGCGGAACGCATACACCATGTTAGCGCGGGGCGCGAAGCGGTCATGCGGGCACCTTGCTGCGGGATGCCCTAAGTTGTATTGTCAGGCACATGCGGAATTTGCTGCGATTTTCGCTGCGTTTTCTCCCGGTGCTGGTGGGCTTAGGGCTGATGTCGGTGGCGCCTCAGGTCGCCACCGCCTACGCGGTGGATGATCAACCCGCGCGGCCCACGCAACAGGCTACCGATTCTTCGATCCCGTCCGATCCGCAGGCGCTGTATCAAGCTTTGAACGAATTAAAGCTGGATGGCACGCGAGTGTATGCGGTGCGCGACCTGACCTTGCGACGCGATGCGGTCCGCTTCGACTTCACCGAGGGAACGCTGGCATTTTTGCAGCCGATTGGCGGCCACGTCACCGGTGCGGTGTTCAGTGGACACGGGCACGTGGTGGCGACGCCGCGGGATCCCGGTGAACGGCGATCGCTTTCCCATTATCTGGACGTGCCGATTCTAGACCAGACTTTCGCCAGCGCGTACCTGCGATTTACGGACGACACCGCGACGGAATTGCTGCGGGAGATCGAATCGAGCGGAACGGAAGTGGAGGAGGATCCGGCTTTCGCGGCGCGCTGGGCGCCAGGGCTCGGCGCGCTGGCTCCGCCACATTCTTTGCGGGTGATGGAAGATCTGCTGGCGACCGAGCCGCTGCCGTATTTCTATGCGCTGCTGCAGAACGATTCGATGGGTCGATTCGACGTGGCGGTGAATCAGCGGCGCGAGGAACAAGTGCTGATCGGGCAACTGGTGCGGGGGAACGCAGAGGAATCGTACGACGTGTGGGCTTCGTTTCGGACGGAAGATGCGCCAGCGAAGCCGCTGGAAGATTTCGTTCCGGTGAAATACCTGGTGGATTCGACGATTGCGGACGATCTGAGCCTGACCGGCAAAACGAGTTTGTATTTGAGGGCGGCGCGGTCCGGGGAACGAATCGTTCATTTGGAGCTATCGCGCAATCTGGCCGTATCGCAAATCGTGGGAGAGGATGGCAAGGCCGTAACATTTTTTCAAAATCAGGAGCTGACGCCGCAAGAGGCGACGCGGCGCGGCAATGATGCGATTGAGGTGGTGCTGCCAGCGGCGAAGAAGGCGGGAGACGAATTTCGTTTGGAGGTGAGCTACCGCGGCAACGTGATCAGCAACGCCGGCAATGGCGTGGAATTCGTGGGAGAACGCGGGACCTGGTTCGCGCACGTGGGCGGAGAACATTTCGCGACGTTCGAATTGAATTTTCGCTGGCCGAAGCGGCTGACGCTGGTGGCGACCGGGGCCAAAGTGGAAACGCATGACGACACCGAACCCAAATCGGGGAGGTGGCGTTCCGAAACGCCGTTTGCTACGGCGGGATTTAACCTGGGCGAGTACCGGGTGGCGTCGACGGGAGAAGCGCCGCGGGTGCACATTTACGCGAACAAACAATTGGAAGACGAGATTACCAAGCGGCTGCAGGAACGCGGCACGACCCAGCTGGACAATTCGATTTCATTTGCGCACCCGCTGAATGGAACGGTCACGTCGGTGATTGCGGCGGCGCCACCGCCGAGCCCGTCGGCGGCCTTGAACGATTTAGGCAAGCAGGTGCTGGATTCGATTCATTACTTTGGCCAGATGAATGGGCCCTTTCCGTTTGAGAATCTAGACATCTCGCAGATTCCGGGGTCGTTCGGGCAAGGCTGGCCGGGGCTGATTTATCTTTCGACGCTGGCCTTTCTGCCGTCCACGACGCAGGAGCAAGCGGGGATCAACGAGTGGGCGCAGCGCGCTTCGCGCAATGTGATGCCGTTCCACGAAGTGGTGCACCAGTGGTGGGGCAACCAAACGGTGGCGGCAAGTTACCGCGATACGTGGATCGAAGAAGGACTGGCCAATTATCTGGCGATACTTTATTCCGACAGCAAAAGACCGGCGGATCATCGATTGACCGAGTGGCTGGAACATTACCGGGGCGACTTGCTGGTTAAGCCGACGGGATCGAACGAGACCATCGAACAGATCGGGCCGCTGACGCTGGGCCCGCGGCTGGCGACGCCCAAAGTTCCCGACGCGTACGCGACGATCATGTACGGCAAGGGGACCTGGGTGTTTCATATGCTGCACGAATTGATGCACGAACCGGGATCGAATGACCCGGACGCGAAATTTCGGGAATTGCTGCGGTCCATCCTGAAAGATTACAAATTCCAAACTCTTTCGACGGCCGATTTCCAGCGGGCGGTGGAACAGCATATGACTGCGGCAATGGATGTGGAGGGCAGCCGGCGGATGAATTGGTTTTTTGACGAATGGGTGCGGGGCACGGGGATTCCGCATTATTCCGTAAAATACGAAGTAAGAACCAAAGGAACCGAGTTTGTGGTCACCGGAGTGCTTGAGCAACAAGGAGTGAACGACGACTTCAGCGTACCAGTGCCAATTTATGGAGTGCGGATCGGGGCCAAGGCGGAACGATTAGGAACGGTGATAACGAGCGGGCGGGAAACGCGATTCCATTTCGGGACTCGAGTGCGGCCGACGAAGCTGGCGATAGACCCGCACCAGACGGTGTTGTGCACCACGAACTGAGATTAGAGAAACAGAATAATCTTGAAACGGCTGAACGATTTGAAACATCCAACCGCAATTCGCTACGTTGAAACGTAGCCATCATCGGATTCAAAATATTCGACGAAAAAATATTGGGTTTCATCTTGCGTAAGTGACTCTCAGGTTTTATGCTATGCGGTCTTAGGTCGACCAATCGGCATAGTTAGAGCGAAAGCGCACGACGAAAACGATTGTTGCGGGTCGATTTCGTGATACTAAAGCTGAGCGCCGCACTCGGCTCGAGTTCGAAGTGGCAGTAGCCGTGATGAGATCCTGGGGACCACGCGTGGATTCTGCTTCGCGAAAAACTACGGAAGCAACGTCGTCATCCGGTCCGATTATCGGGCCGGGACATTCCTTTACATCGGTCACCGACCGGATCACTGCATTAGTTCTAGGCAAAGGCTACCGGCCGGGCTGGCTGTTTGGCCTGGCGATATCGTTTTCGCTGTTGATGCTGCTCAACTTGATGATTGGTCTGTTGCTGACCAAGGGCGTCGGGATCTGGGGCATCAATATTCCCATCGGCTGGGGCTTCGCGATCGTCAACTTCGTCTGGTGGATTGGTATTGGCCACGCCGGGACGCTGATTTCCGCAATTTTGTTGCTGCTGCACCAGCAGTGGCGCACTTCGATTAACCGGTTCGCCGAAGCGATGACGCTGTTCGCGGTGGCTTGCGCGGGCATGTTTCCGCTGCTGCACATGGGCCGGCCGTGGCTGTTCTTCTGGCTGATGCCGTATCCGAATCCGATGTGGCTGTGGCCGCAGTTTAGAAGTCCGCTGGTCTGGGACGTTTTCGCGGTTTCGACGTACGCGACTGTCTCCTTACTCTTTTGGTTTGTTGGACTTGTGCCGGACCTGGCGACACTGCGGGACAAATCGACGAACAAGGTTTCCAAGGTGATTTTCGGAGTGTTGTCGCTGGGGTGGAGAAACTCGGCAGTGCACTGGTCGCGCTACGAAACCGCTTCCCTGCTGCTCGCCGGTTTGGCCACGCCGCTGGTCGTTTCGGTCCACACCGTGGTTAGCTTCGACTTCTCGGTGGGCCAGTTGGCTGGCTGGCATACCACGATTTTCCCGCCGTATTTCGTGGCCGGCGCGATTTATTCCGGCTTTGCAATGGTGCTGACGCTGGCCATCCCCATCCGTAAGTTCTACCATCTAGAGGACTTCATCACGATGCGTCACCTGAATACGATGGCCAAAGTGATGCTCGCGACGGGGCTGATCGTGGCTTACGGTTACGGGGTGGAGTTCTTCATGGGGTTCTACAGCGGCAACCAGTACGATAAGTTCCTTATCATCAATCGCTTAACTGGTCCCTACGCCTTCTTCTACTACCTGCTGATTGCGTGCAACATCGTGATTCCGCAAGCGTTGTGGTCCCGTTCGATACGGCAGAACGTGACCATTTTGTTTTTGATTTCACTGGTCGTGAACGTAGGCATGTGGCTTGAACGGTTCGTTATCGTCGTGATCAGCTTGCACCGGGACTTTCTGCCTTCTTCTTGGGGCATGTACTACCCGACGCGCTGGGACTGGGCGACGTATACCGGAACGATCGGCTTGTTCCTGACTTTGATATTCCTGTTTGTGCGATTCCTGCCGGTCATTTCGATTTACGAAATGCGGGCATTGGTGGAACAAACGTCGGGTAAGAAGCAGGATCACTAAAGGACGGCACAGGATTCGATGTCACAGATATTTCATCCCGCTACCAACGTCCTCGCCCGAGTAACGATCTTTGGCGCGTTGATTCTGGTAGCGGTGTTGGGCGGGGTGCTGTACGAGATCGAGCTGTCGCCGTTTTATACCAGCGTGAATGTGACGCGCGAACAGCCGGTGCCTTTCAGCCACAAGCACCATGCGGGCGAATTGGGATTGGACTGCCGGTATTGCCACACCACGGTGGAAAAATCTTCGTTCGCGGGCGTGCCGCCGACACAGACCTGCATGACCTGCCATTCGCAGATCTGGACCAATTCGTCGATGCTGGAGCCGGTGCGGCTGAGCTACCGCACGGATAAATCGATTGCCTGGACGCGGGTCAACGCGGTTCCGCAATTTGTGTATTTCGACCACAGCATTCACATCAACAAAGGCGTGGGTTGCACCACGTGCCACGGACCGATCGCGCAAATGCCACTGACTTACCGGGCGCAGACCTTGTATATGTCGTTCTGCATCGATTGCCACCGGCAGCCGGAAAAATATGTGCGGCCGAGGGATCAAGTTTTCAATCCGAACTATGTGGCGCCGGCCAATCAGATGGAATTGGGCGCGAAGTTGGTGGCGGAATACAAGATTCAAGACCCGCGACACTTGCAAAGCTGTTCGACGTGCCATCGCTAGTTAGAAAGTTTTACGGGAAAAGTGAACGGACAAAATGAGTTCTGACCTTACTCCGAAATTGCCGAACGGGCTGAATCTGGACGCGGTGCGGGCCAAGCTCGCGCAGGAAGACGGCAAGCGTTTCTGGCAGAGCATCGAGCAGCTCTCCGAAACCAAGGAATACCGCCAATTTTTGGAGCACGAGTTCCCGCACGTTCCGGCGACGGATGACCAGGCGGGAATCAACCGGCGCGAGGTATTGAAATTCGCGGCGGCATCGGCGGCGCTGGCGGGACTGAGCGCCTGCACCAAGATGCCGACGCAGAAAATCGTGCCGTACGTGAAGCCGCCGGAAGAAATTATTCCGGGACGTCCGCTGTTCTATGCGACGGCAATGACTTTGGCGGGCGTCGCGACTGGCTTGCTGGTGGAAAGCCACATGGGCCGGCCGACCAAGATCGAAGGCAACCGGGAGCATCCCGGCAGCCTGGGCGGGACGGACGTGTTTGCGCAGGCCGCGACGTTGGGCTTGTACGATCCGGATCGTTCGAAAACGGTGATGCACGACGGGCGAATCTCCGACTGGCCATCGTTTCAAGCCGCGATGGGCAACGCCAAAACGCAGTTGCTGCAGGGTGGTTCAGGTTTCCGGATCCTGACCGAAATTGTCACGTCTCCTTCGCTGGCGGCACAGATTCAAGGATTGGTGAAGCAGTTCCCGGGCTCGCAATGGCACCAGTACGAGCCGTGCGGTCGGGACAATGCGCGCGAAGGCGCGAAGCTGGCCTTCGGCCGTCCGGTGAATACGGTTTACAAGCTCGATCAGGCGGACGTGATCGTCTCGCTCGACGCGGATTTTATTACCTGCGGCCCGGGGCATGTGCGCTACGCGCGGGAATTTTCGTCACGGCGCGTGGTGGAAGGCGCGGACGCGAAATTGAACCGGCTGTACGTGGTCGAGAGCATGACCACCAGCACCGGCGCGGTAGCGGATCATCGCAAGGCGCTGCGGGCGTCAGACGTGGAAGCGTTCGCGCGCGAACTGGCCGCAGCGACGGGAAATTCCGGGGTGGGCAGTGGAACGGGCGCGAGCGGGATTCCGGCGGATTGGACGCAGGCGGTAGCGAAAGATTTGGCGGCGCATCGCGGAAGTTCGGTGGTGATGGCGGGCGAAGAGCAGCCGGCAGCGGTGCATGCGTTGGCGCATGCGCTGAATGCGGCGCTGGGCAACGTGGGCAAGACGGTGTATTACACCGAGCCGCTGGAAGCGAACCCGATTAACGGAATGGAGTCGCTGCGCACGCTGGTCAACGACATTCATGGCGGCAAAGTGCAGATGCTGTTGATTCTTGGCGGAAATCCGGTGTACGACGCGCCCGCGGATTTCGATTTTGTGCGGACGCTGTTGAAAGTGCCGCTGCGGATTCATTCCGGCCTGTACTACGACGAGACGGGCGAGTGGTGCCAGTGGCACATTCCGGCCACGCATTTCCTGGAAGCGTGGGGCGATGGGCGCGGGTACGACGGAACCGCGAGCGTGATGCAGCCCTTGATCCAGCCGCTGTACGACGGGCGTTCGACGGGCGAGATTCTGGCGAGTTTTACGAACGAAGCGAACAAGACCGGGTACGACATGGTGCGCGATTACTGGATGAGCCAGCGTCCGGAAAAAGATAAGGCCTACGAAACGTACTGGGAAACGTCCTTGCACGACGGAATTTTGGCGGGGACTGCGTTTGCGCCGATTGCGGTGAGCGCGCATGCGGGCGCGGTGGCGGCGACATCGAGTGCGCGGGGCGGCGACGATATCGAAATCGTATTCAAACCCGATCCAACGGTGTTCGACGGGCGCTTTGCGAACAGCGGCTGGCTGCAGGAATTGCCCAAGCCGAATACCAAGCTGACCTGGGACAACGGGGCGATGATCAGCCCGCAGACGGCGCAGAAGCTGGGGCTGAAGGACGGAAATTACGTCAAGCTGGAGCAGGGCGGGCGCGAAGTGAAAGCGGGAATCGTGCTGGTGCCGGGACACGCCAACAATTCGATTACGCTGCATCTGGGTTATGGGCGCAGCAAAGCGGGCGCGGTAGGAACCGGGCCGGGATTCAACGGGTATTTGGTGCGTTCGAGCGACGCGCCGTATATCGCGAATGGATTGCGGATCGAAAAGACCGGCGAGAAATATTATTTCGCGGTGACCCAGCACCAGTACGCCATCGATCACGACGGCCACGACGCTTCGCAGGAAGGGGTGGAAGCGGTGCGGCGCGACCTGGTCCGGATCGCGACGCTCGAGGAATACCGCAAGGATCCCGATTTCGCGGCGGCCAAGCTGGACGCGAAGGAAATGGATCAGTCGCTGTACCCGCGGTTCAAGTACGAAGGCTACTCGTGGGGGATGACGATTGATTTGAACAAGTGCGTGGGGTGCAACGCCTGCGTGGTGGCGTGCGTGGCGGAAAACAACACGCCGGTGGTGGGTAAAGAACAGGTTATGAAGGGCCGGGCCATGCAATGGCTCCGGGTGGATACGTATTTCCGCGGGAATCTGGATGCGCCGGAAATGTATTACGAGCCGGTGCCGTGCATGCAGTGCGAAAACGCGCCGTGCGAAGTGGTTTGCCCGGTGGGCGCGACGGTGCATAGCCCGGAAGGGTTGAACGAGATGGTGTACAACCGCTGCGTGGGCACGCGGTACTGCTCGAACAACTGCCCGTACAAAGTGCGGCGGTTTAATTTCTTTTTGTTCTCGGACTACACCACGCCGAGCCTGTACGGGATGCGCAACCCGAACGTGACGGTGCGCAGCCGCGGAGTGATGGAAAAGTGCACGTACTGCGTGCAGCGGATCAACGCGGCGAAGATTTTGTCGGAAGAGCAGAACCGCGCGGTGCGGGACGGCGAAATCGTGACGGCCTGCCAGGGCGCCTGCCCGGCAGAGGCGATCGTTTTCGGCAACATCAACGACAAGAACAGCCGGGTGGCCAAGCTGAAAGCGAATTCGCGGAATTACAGTTTGCTGGATGATTTGAACACCCGGCCGCGGACGACGTATCTGGCGCGGGTACTGAATCCGAATCCGGACATTCGCGACTAGCCATGACGCGGAAGCCACTATACGGATTGCTGGCCGAGTTCGAGACGCCGGAACAAATTCTGGCGGCGGCGCAGCGCACGCATGACGCGGGCTACCGGAAAATCGACGCGTATTCGCCGCTGCCGATTCACGGATTGGACGAGGCGGTAGGATTCACCGGCACGATTCTGCCGGCAATCGTCTTTACCGGCGGATTGCTGGGCGGGCTGACTGGATTTGGGATGCAATGGTACGCGAACGTGATCAGTTATCCGTTGAATGTGGGCGGCAAGCCGTACAACAGCTGGCCGCATTTCATTCCGATTACGTTTGAGCTGACGGTATTGGGGGCGGCGTTGTGCGCGGTGTTCGGGATGTTCGCGCTGAACGGATTGCCGAAGCCCTACCATCCGGTGTTCAACGTGCCACGCTTCGCGCTGGCTTCGGAGAACCGGTTCTTTCTGGTGATCAAGTCGCGGGACAAGAATTTCGATTTGGACAAGACCAAAATGTTTCTGGACAGTTTGAAACCGTACGGAGTGTATGAAGTCGAAGAATAGTTGGCGGGATGGCGATTCTGTGGGCGTGAAACCGGCGCGCCGCTGGCGCGGGCTGCTCGGGTTGGCGGCGCTCGCGATTTTTGCGGGCGGCTGCCGGCAGGACATGCACATCCAGCCCAAGTATCTGCCGTATCAGGAGACGCCATTTTTCGCGGATGGGCGCGATGAACGGCCGGTGGTGCCCGGAACGGTGGCGCGCGGTCATTTGCGGCTGGACGATTTGCTGTACACCGCAAAAGAAAATGGCGAAGTCGCGGACAAGTTCCCTTTCCCGATGACCCGCGAAGATCTGGAGCGCGGGCGGCAGCGCTACAACATTTATTGCACGCCGTGCCACGCTTATACCGGCAGCGGAAATGGAATGATCGTGCAGCGCGGGTTCCCGGCGCCCCCGTCGTTTCATATCGACCGGCTGCGGCAAGCGCCGGTGGGACATTTCTATCAAGTCATGACCGATGGGTACGGTTCGATGTACAGCTACGCGGCGCGCGTGGAGCCGGAGGATCGGTGGAGAATCGCGGCGTACATCCGGGTGCTGCAACTGAGCCAGCACGCGACGATTGAGGATGTGCCGGAAGTGGAGCGGCCCAAATTGAACGAACAGGCGGCGGGATCGCGATGAGCCTGAAAGACATTCTGCAAGCTTATCTGGTGGGCTACATCTATTGGTTCATGATTCCGATGGGCTGCACGGCGCTATTGATGCTGCACAGCCTGACCGGCGGATGGTGGGGCTACCCGATCCGGCGGATGCTGGAAGCGGGTTCGCGGACGTTTGGATTGATGGCCGTGTTGTTCCTGCCGATTCTGGCCGGCATGTGGATGAAGATTCTGTACCCGTGGACCTTTGACGAGCAGCGCGCGGAACTGGTGGCGAATCCGAATTACCATTTCAAGATGGCGTACCTGACGCAGCAATATTTCACGATTCGGGCAGTGATTTATTTTGCGGTGCTGCTGACCCTGGCATTTTTCCTGAACAAATGGTCGCGGGAGCAGGACGCCAGCGCGGACAACGATGTGGAGATGAAGAACAAGCTGGAAGCCATGAGCGGGCCGGGAATCATCGTGTGGGGCTTGGTGATGACTTTCGCGATGGTCGATTGGGTGATGTCTCTTGAGCCGAAATGGTTTTCGACGATTTACGGCATGATTTTCATGATCGTGGGGATCCTGACAACGATGTCGTTCATGCTTTTCAATTTGCGGCGCAAGGCGAACGAATCGCCGTACCTGGAAACGATCACGCCGCAGCATTACAACGACCTGGGCAATTTGCTGCTGGCCTTCACCATGCTTTGGGCCTATTTGAACTTTTCGCAATTCCTGATTATCTGGGCCGGAAACATTCACGACGAGATTCCGTGGTACATGTCGCGCGCGTTCGGGCCCTGGGCCAAAGTCGCGGTGATTCTGATCGTGCTGCATTTCGCGCTGCCCTTCCTGCTGCTGTTGCAGCGCAATGTGAAGCGGCGGGTGGAGCGTCTCGGCCGGGTGGCGGCGATGATGCTGGTCTTGAGCATGGTGGACGTGTACTGGCTGGTGGTCCCGGCGTATGAGCCGAACACGATCCAATGGATGCCGTTGCTGCTCGACCTGGTTTTTCTGGCGGTGATTGGGGCGATCTGGGTTTCATTCTATTTCTGGCAAATAAAGAGGATGCCGCTGCTGCCGCTGCATGACCCGCGCTTTGAAGGAGCGCTGCATCATGAGCATGGAGACTAAGCGTCCGGGGCCGGAGGGGCAGCGCACGCCCGAGGAAAATTACGAGCACAGCGACGCCGATGTGCGCGGCATCGGCAAATCGGCGATCTGGCTGGCGGTGCTGCTGATCGTGGTTTTTGTGTCGATGCGCTGGACGTTTAACAAGATGAGCGAGATGGAGCCGATGGGCGCGGCCGCGTCGCCTTTTGTGGATTCGCGGCAGATGCCGCCGGCGCCGCGGTTGCAGGTCGACCCGCAGAAAGAAATATCGGATTACTGCGCGACGCAAGCGGCCAGCCTGAATAGTTATGGCTGGAAAGATTCGAAGGCGGGAATCGTGCAGATTCCGGTCGATCGCGCGATTGATTTGATGGTCGAGCATCCGCTGCCGGCGCGGGCGGGCGGGGATGTGCCATCGGGCGTGAATCCGCTGCCCTCGATGATTCCGCCAGTGGCGGATGTGTCCGGGCAGTGCGGCTATGTGACGGCGCGGGACGAAGCCAAGGCGGCGGCCGAGGAAGAAGGAAAGAAAGAAAGCGGCAAATAAACGCGGCGAATTGAGGCTGAGATTTTTGGGCGTCGCGCAAGTTTGGATTTTTCGGGGATGAGGTAACTCAGTCAGTGCTACGCGTTCTAAAATTCGGTGCGGCGCGCAGGGCGATGGGGCTGCTGGTGGTTGCAGCGGGCCTGGCGCTGCCGGCGGGTCCGGTTGCGGCGCAATTGTCCGACCCGATGCAAAGCGTGGGGGTGCGGCCGGATTTGCTGAAGGATGTAGGCATCGATCAGAAGTTGAACCAGCAGGTGCCGCTGGATTTGACCTTTCGCGACGAGACCGGCAAGACGGTGCAGTTGAGCCAATATTTCGGGCAGAAGCCGGTGTTGCTCTCGCTGGTGTATTTCAACTGCCCGATGCTGTGCACGCAGGTGCTGAACGGGATGGAAGCGAGCATGAAGGGCCTGCCGATGGATGCGGGCAACGAGTTCAACGCGATCAGCGTGAGCATCGACCCGAGCGACAAGCCGGTGCTGGCGGCGGTGAAGCAGCAAATGTATGTGGGGATGTACGGACGGCCCAATGGGGCGCAGGGCTGGCATTTCCTGACCGGCGACGAAGAGCAGATCAAGAAACTGGCCAACGCGGTGGGATTCCGCTACGCCTACGATCCGGATTCGAAGCAATTCGCGCACGCCAGCGCGATCATGGTGCTGACGCCGGACGGCAAACTTTCGAAATATTTTTACGGGATTCAATATTCGCCGCGGGATTTGCGGCTGGGACTGGTGGAAGCGTCGGCACGGAAAATCGGGACGCCAGTGGATGCGATACTGCTGTTCTGCTACCACTACGATCCGCACACCGGGAAGTACGGATTGTTGATTTCGCGGCTGATCCAGGCGGGCGGTTTGCTGACCGTGCTGGCCATCGGCTCGATCATGCTGATTTTATTCCGGCGCGAGCGGTATTCGCTGCCGAGCTACAAGTCGTAACGCGAACTCGGTGGAGACAATAGCCGGCTCGCTGAGGATTTTTTCATTGGATATGACGGGTCTGGTTCAACTCGGGCTGGGGAGCATGGCGCACGCGGCGCTGGCCATACCGCTGCATCCGCCGACGGCTTCATCGATCGCGGCAGACGTCGACCTGCTCTATTATTTTTTGACGGCGCTGACGCTGTTCTTCACCGCGCTGATCTTCGGGACGATTTTCTTCTTCATGATCAAGTTCCGGCGGCGGTCGGTGGACGAAATTCCAGCAGATACCCGGACGCACCTGGCGCTGGAGCTGACCTGGACGATTATTCCGACGCTGATCACCGGCGTGATTTTCGTGTGGGCCTCGCTGCTGTACGTGCGGAACTCGCGGCCGCCCGCGTCCTCGACCGAAATGTACGTGGTGGGCAAGCAGTGGATGTGGCACATCCAGCATCCGGAGGGCGTGCGCGAAATCAACGAAATGCACGTGGCAGTAGGCGAGCCGGTCAAGCTGACCATGACTTCGGAAGACGTGATCCACGATTTTTACATTCCGGCGTTCCGGGTGAAGAAGGACGTGACGCCCGGGCGTTATTCGTCGCTGTGGTTTCAGCCCACGGAGACCGGCACCTTTCATCTTTTTTGCGCGCAGTATTGCGGCACCGACCATTCGCGGATGATCGGGTGGGTCTACGTGATGGCGCCGACGGATTACGCGGCGTGGCTGGCCGGCGGCACGAAAAACGAATCAATGGCGGAGATGGGTGGGCGGCTGTTTTCGCAGCTGGGCTGCGCGGCCTGCCATTCGGCGGATAACAATGGACGCGGCCCGTCGCTGGCGGGAATTTACGGCACGACCCAGAAGACGCGGGACGGCAACTCGGAAACGGTGGACGATACGCTGATCCGCCGCGCGATCGTGAATCCCAATTCCATCATGCTCCCGAATTACGCGCCGATCATGCCCACCTTCCAGGGCCAGGTCAACGAGGAGCAGGTGCTGCAGATCATCGCCTACGTGAAGTCGCTGGGAACGGAAGAAAGGATAGCGGGCAGAAAATGAGCACCACGGTTATCGCCGAAATCCCGGGACACGAGCGGCCGTCAGTGGAGCGCGTGAATTACCTGAACGTCGACCACAGCGTGAAATCGTGGCTGCTGACGCACGACCACAAGCGCATCGCGCTGCTGTATTTGATCTCGATCACCTTGATGTTTTTTGTGGGCGGCTTTTTTGCGGTACTGATGCGGCTGAACCTGATCGAGCCGACCGGGCTGGTGGCGCCGGAAACGTACAACAAGCTCTTCACCATGCACGGCGTGATCATGGTGTTCTTCTTCCTGGTGCCGTCGATTCCGGCGACGCTGGGAAACTTTCTGGTGCCGATGATGATCGGGGCGCGCGATCTGGCGTTTCCGCGCATCAACCTGCTGAGCTGGTACATTTACATCCTTGGCGCGGCGTTTACGCTGTACGCGGTGATTTCGGGCGGGGTGGATACGGGCTGGACGTTCTATACGCCATACAGCAGCAGCTTTTCGCATACGTCGGTGATACCGACGGCGGTCGGCGTCTTCATTACCGGTTTCTCTTCGATTCTGACTGGATTGAATTTCATCGTCACGATTCACAAGATGCGCGCCCCGGGATTGACTTGGTTCCGGCTGCCGCTGTTCATCTGGGCAATGTACGCGACCAGCGTGATCTTTATTCTGGGCACGCCGGTGATCGCGATCACTTTGTTCTTGCTAGGGTTGGAACGGCTGCTGCATATCGGAATCTTCGACCCGGCGATCGGCGGCGATCCGATCCTGTTCCAGCACATGTTCTGGTTCTACTCGCATCCGGCGGTGTACATCATGATTCTGCCGGGGATGGGGGTGATGAGCGAGCTGATCACGGCGTTTTCCCGGAAGCGGATTTTTGGGTACACCTTTGTGGCGTTTTCGAGCCTGGCGATCGCGATCATCAGCTTTTTGGTCTGGGGCCATCACATGTTCGTGACCGGGCAGTCGGTGTATGCCGGGCTGATCTTCTCGGTGCTGAGCTTTTTGGTCGCGATTCCTTCGGCGATCAAAGTGTTCAACTGGACCGCGACGCTGTATAAGGGTTCGATTTCGTACGAAGCGCCGATGCTGTATGCGCTGGGCTTTATCGGGCTGTTCACCATGGGCGGCTTGACCGGATTGTTTTTGGCGTCGCTCGCGACCGACGTGCATTTGAACGGCACGTATTTCATCGTGGCGCACTTCCACTACATCATGGTGGGCGGCGCGGTGATGGCCTACCTGGGCGGGCTGCATTTCTGGTGGCCGAAAATTACCGGGCGTTTGTATCCGGACGCATGGGCGCGTTTTGCGGCGCTGGTGATTTTCGTGGGATTCAACCTGACGTTCTTCCCGCAGTTCGTGCTGGGCTATCTAGGCATGCCGCGGCGCTACGCGGTGTATCCGGGTGAGTTCCAGGTGCTGAACGTGATGTCGTCGGCGGGCGCGTCGATTCTGGGCGTGGGCTATTTGATCCCGCTGATTTATTTCATCTGGTCGTTCAAGTACGGTCCGCTGGCGGGACCGAATCCGTGGGGCGCGAAGGGATTGGAATGGACCACGCCTTCGCCACCGCCGACCGAAAATTTCGAGGAAGTGCCCATCGTGACCGAACAGGCTTACAACTACGCGGGCACATCGGAGTCGGCCCATGGCTGATATGGCCGCGCACAACGCGCATCACGGGCAGCACGACGCGTTCCAGCACCAGTTTGAGGACATGGAGCAACAGCGCGATGCTGGCACGTTCGGCATGTGGGTATTCCTGGCGCAGGAAATCATGTTCTTCGGCGGGATCTTTGGCGCCTATATCGTGTACCGGGTGCTGTTCCACGACGCGTTTGAGATCGGCAGCAATCTGCTAAACGTAAGATTCGGCGCGATCAACACCATCGTGCTAATTGCCAGCAGCTTGACCATGGCTATGGCCATTCACTCAGCGCAAGCGGGGAAGAAAGGCAAAACGCAAGTCATGTACCTGCTGCTGACCGTGCTGCTGGGCGTGATCTTTTTGACGCTGAAATTCAGCTTCGAGTGGAGAACCGACTACCACGAACACCTGATCCCCGGCTTCGGGTTTGTGATTCGCAACGCCTGGGGCGGGGCGGGCATCCACGTGCCGCTATTTTTCTGTTTTTACTTTTTCATGACCGGGCTGCACGCGCTGCACATGATCATCGGAATTCCGATTATTCTGGTCATCGCGGTCATGGCCTGGCGCAACCGGTTTGACGAAGTGTATTACGCGCCGCTGGAGATGGTCGGCCTGTACTGGCACTTCGTCGACATTGTGTGGATTTTTCTGTTCCCGCTGCTGTATCTGGTCGGCGGACGCTATCTTTCCAACGGAGGGCAGTGATGTCCGGTCACGTCGTTCCGGTAAAAACCTACGTGTTGGTGTTTCTGGCGCTGATGGTGCTGACCGGGCTTACCACGGGGGTGGCTTTCATCGATCTGCACGCCTGGAATACACCGGCGGCGCTGGCGATTGCCGTGGTGAAGATGCTGCTCGTGGTCTTGTTCTTCATGCATGTGAAGTACAGCCCGAAGCTGACCAAGATGGTGGTGGTGGCGGGATTTTTCTTTTTGTCGCTGCTGGTGGCGTTCACGCTGGCGGACGAATTGACGCGCAACTGGTCGCCACGGGCTTTGGACTGGAGCACGGCTGCTTCGGTCACGCACAGTCCGCGCTAACTTAGGTCTTCGATACACCCCTTCCGGTTCTCCGCCTGCTGTACGAGTGGGTCTAACCTTCCAGCGCGAAAGTCATAAAGAGCGCGACCGCGGCGGTCAATCCCAAGGAAATCAAAAAGGTCAGGTCGGCAATGCGGGAGAGTTTGAGCCGCGCCCGGGCGTCGCGCGAGCGAATCGCGACGTAAGCGATGATGGTGGCGATCAGGTAGCCAATGGAAATGAAGGCCAGGAAATTGTCGGCCAGCGTGGTGATTTTTTCGAAGCGCGTGTAGATCTTGATCAGACCGATGACGGTGAGGCAAAGCACCAACATATTGGGGCCGTTGGTGAAGACCTTTTCGGAGACATCGATTTCGGCGCGCTGTTCGAGATTGTCGGGTGCGGCGGAGCGTCGTTCCAAGGCAGTACGGTCGTCGATAATTTCGTCCACGGAATTCCTCCCACTTTGGTGCGGGCTGATTGGTGGAGTCTACCCTATTGCGAACGACCGAGAAAAATTACTGTGGGAAGGCGCGGAAGGCGATGACCGCGTTGAGGCCGCCGAAGGCGAACGAATTGGAGAGGGCCGCTTCGACTCGCAGGGCGCGCGCTTTATTGGGGATGTAATCGAGGTCACATTCGGGGTCGGGCTCGTTGTAATTCGCGGTGGGCGGCAGAATGCCGTGATGCAGCGCGAGCACAGTGGCGATGGCTTCGAGCGCGCCAGCGGCGCCGAGGGCGTGGCCGTGCATCGATTTGGTAGAACTGACGCCGATTTTATCAGCGTGCGCGCCGAAGACTTCGCGGATGGCGCTGCTTTCCACCGGATCATTGCCGGAAGTGCCAGTGCCGTGGGCGTTGATGTAGCCTACCGATTCGAGAGCGATCCCGCCTTCCTTGAGCGCTCCGCGCATGGCCCGCGCGGGACCTTGCACGGTGGGCTGGGTGAGGTGATGCGCGTCGGCCGTCATGCCAAAGCCGCAAATCTCGGCGTAGATCTTTGCGCCACGCGCTTGGGCTACATCCATGGGCTCCAGGATCATCATCGCACCGCCTTCACCCAGAATCAGGCCGCGGCGGTCCTTGCTGAAGGGCCGGCAGGTATCGGGTGCGATGACGCGCATGGCTTCCCAGGATTTCAGCATGCCGATGGTGAACATCGCTTCACTGCCCCCGGTCATGGCCAAATCGGCGTAGCCATCGCGAACCAGACGGAACGCCTGGCCCATGGCGTGGTTGGCGGACGAACAGGCGGTAGAGACCGTATAGGTCGGGCCACTAAGGCCCAGTTCCATGGCGATGTGGCTGGCTCCGGCGTTGGCCATCGTCTTCGGGATGGTTAGAGGATGAACGCGGCCGCGGCCCTGGACCCACAAATCTTCAAAGCCGGCCTCGATGGTGGCCTGACCGCCGACGGAGGAGCCGCAGACAATCGCAGATTGCTCGCGAAGCTCGGGGGTCAATTCGACGCCGGAATTTTGCAAAGCCTCGCGGGCGGCGATCAGGGAAAATTGCGCGAAGCGGTCGATGTAAGCATCCTTGCCGCCGGAAAAATATTTCAGGGGATCGTAGCCGCGCACTTCGGCGCCGTTCTTAAATCGAAGGGTGGAGCAGTCGGCGGACTCGATGGGGCCAATGGCGGGGCGGCCAGCGCTGAGCGAGGACCAGTTATCCGCTACATTCAGGCCGAGCGGGGAAATCATTCCCAGGCCCGTGATGGCGACGCGGCGCGGGGCCATGCGTCAGGTGGCCGGCGTCGCGGAATCGAGCGGAGGCGTGGGCGGCGTGGCGGCGATGATCTTCTTCATGCCTTCGACGATATCGTTGACGGTTTTGAGGGAGCGGACGTCGTCGTCGGGGATGGAAATCTTGAAGGCGTTTTCGAGCTCGAAAAGCAGAGTAAAGACGTCGAGCGAATCGATACCGAGGTCTTGCAGGCTGGTGTCCAGCTTGATGGTATCGGCCGGGATGCGCTTCACGGACGCGAGCGTGGAGATCACCTTCTCTGCGACTTCATCAGCCATCTAGCTTACCCTCCGTCCTCGGTACTGCGGCCGCGCGAACAATCCGCGCGCATTACTGTACGAGCTAATTGCTTCCTTCGTGGATTAAACAAGCCTATACCACGCGGCGCGAAACATCAAATTCTAGCAGGAGCGGGCGTGGTGGCGCTCGACGATTTTTTGCGGCTGGTTAGGGGGTTGGGGGGAACGGCTGTAGTTCGAGCTTTTTGGCCGCAGCGGGCGGCAATTTTTCGATGTTGCTCAGGAAGGTGACGAGTTGCCAGATCTGGGTGTCGTTCAGCGTTTTGTTCCAGGCGGGCATGCCGGTCCAGCGGAGGCCGTGCTGAATGATGTAGAAATTTTGGTTTTCAGCCATGTCGGGGGCGTCTTTGAAAAAAACCGGCACCGGCGGGTTGAAGGAATTGGCGAAGACACTGTCTTTGTTGGAGGGCAGGCCGTGGCAGCCGGCGCAGTGGTTCAGGTACAGATCGGCGCCGCTGACTAGATTTGCCTCGGTGGCTTGCAGCGGATTTTTCAGGTCCGGGGCGTGGCGGTCGGTGGAGGCGTCGACGGCGGACATGGCCAGATGCGTTTCGGTGGCGCTGGGCGGGTGGTCGGCGCTGAAATCGATCCGGCCGGTTTTTAGAGCGATGAAGGCGATGACGAATAACGCCACGATGGTGGCGATGACCCCAAGCAGGAATGAGCGCATTGAAGGAAACCTCCGAAAGATGCGGCCGAGCGACGGAAGGTACGATAGGAATGTTACTTTACGTTGGCCAGGCGATTGTATTTTTTCAAGACTTCCTGGAGCCGGTCGTGAGGCAGGGCGGCGACGGTGTGGCCGTCGAATCCGGTCATGGTTTTGGCGGCGACCAGGGCGTTGACCACGGCTTCTTCCGTCGCTTGCACGGTGGCTTCGAAGAGGGCGTCCATCTGGGCGTTGGGTAACATTTGAACGGGAGTCGGCTTGTTTTGTTCCAGGCCCACGCCGGGGTTGGCGGTGGAGAACGCGATGAAGATATCACCGGATTCATCGCCGGAGATGCTGCCGAGGCGGCCGAGCCCTAAGGCGACACGCTTGGCGATGCGTTTCATCTGACTGGGCAAGAGCGGGGCATCCGTGGCGACGACCACGATGATCGAGCCGGTGTCGGAATCCCAGACCTTTTTTCCCGCGAGTTCGTATCCGACTGGGGCGCCCGCAATGCGCAGCAGGTGATGCACGCCAAAATTGCATTGGACCAGAACGCCGACGGTATAGCCGCCGGCTTTTTCGGGGAGTTTGCGCGAGGCCGTGCCGGTTCCGCCTTTCCATTCGAAACAGATCATTCCGGTGCCGCCACCGACGTTGCCTTCGGCGATGGCGCCGCCGTGCGCGTCGGCCATGGCCTCATCGGCGTCTTCGGGCTTTACGTGGAAACCGTTGATGTCGTTGAGATAGCCATCCCAGGTTTCGGCGACGAGCGGCAGCGACCACCAATCTTCGAGAGGCAGTGAGGTGCCGTGCTTCAACTGCCAGGCGATGACTTCGTCGCGCACGACGCCAACGCTGTGGGTGTTGGTGATCATCGCGGGGCCGTAGAGAAAGCCGGATTCATCGACCCAGGTGGTGCCAGTCATTTCTCCATTGCCGTTTTCGGTGAACCAGCCGGCAAAGACGGGATCGACGGACGCTTTGCCGCGCGGGAAAATGGCGGTGACGCCGGTGCGGACTGGACCTTGGCCGACTTCCAATTTTCCTTCGCCGGAGATCAGCGTGCGATAGCCGACTTCAACGCCCGGCACATCGGTGATGGAATTGAGCGGGCCGGGTGTGCCCTCAAAGGGAACGCCAAGATCTCGAGCGCGAGGACTCGTTTGGGTTTGGGCGGTCGCCGCGACGGATGCGAAGAAAAAAGCTGCCAGCAATAGCGGAAGTTTTGTCGTCATGAATGACCTATCGCGCGGAAGTGAGTTCCTGGTTGATCTGTTGCAGCAGCGCTGTATTTTTTTCGAGCTGCGCTTCGAGGATTTTTTCCTGCTCATTGGCGCGCTTCCAGTCGCCGGCCTCGGAAGCTTCGGTGAGGCCCGGCAATTCGAGATGCGCGTACGAGTAACGAGCCGCATACAAAGAATGTTTGAACCAGGGGCGGCCGGGAATGCCGTTTGGGTTGCACCAGTTGCGCTCGACCTGCATGAGCTGGGCGTTGACATGTGCGGCGGCGGAAGCGTCGAGCTTGCCGTTCGCGATCGCGACGGCGATCGATTGATTTAATTCGCGGCCAGCGGATTGGAAATCGGCGATTTGGCGCTGCAATGCGGCGAGATCGATATGGCTGGCGACGCGGTTCGTAAGATTCAGATCGACGACGAACTGGCGGATATTTTCGCCATAGGATTCGAAATCGAAAGGCAGAACATCGGCGTTGGCCAGGCGCAGGGCGAGCGCGGCCCAGAGCTGGGTCATCAAGGTGTGATAGCGATAGCCGGGATCGCCGAAATGATTCATCCAGAAATAATCGTCGTAGAGCGAGTGGTAGACACCGTAGGGCCCGACGAAGGTGAGGCCCATGGTGGGTATGCCGAGAAAATTCAGGAACACGGTGTGGTCGGAGCCGCTGCCGATGCGGGTGTTGGCGAGTTTTCCGTCGGGGACGGGCTGGTCGTCGCCCAGTTCAGTTTGGCGCGAAACTTTCCATTCGTCGTAGAGAGTTTTTCCGGACGGAGCGGGCAGGGTGTGGCTGACATCCACGAGCAGCGGGGCGAGCGAGCCGACGGCGTCGCCCTGAAAATTCGAGCCGGAGGTGGCTTCGTCGACGTTCAGGTAGGCGACGGCTTTTTGTTTCAGTTCGTCGGCGTATTGTTCGCCCCATTCGGTTGAGCCCGTGAGGGCGTATTCTTCGCCGTCCCAGCTGCAAAAAATTAAGGTGCGCTTGGGGCGAATTCCCTGCTGCAGCAGCTGGCCCAGGTTGCGCGTGAGTTCAAGCATCGCCGCAGTGCCGCTGGAGGGATCAACCGCGCCGTAGACCCAGGCGTCGCGATGATTTCCGAGAATGACCCATTGGTCGGGAGATTCGCTGCCGCGGATGCGAGCTTCGGTGACGAAGTAAGGACGCGTGCTGTTGTCCATGTCGACTTTCAGGTGAACGACGACGCGCTTGCCGCCCAGTTTATATTTCAGCGGCAAGCCGCCTTGCCAGGAGTCGGGAGCTTCGGGCCCATCCATTTTTTCGAGCAGCGGCTTGGCGTCATGCCAGGAAAGCGGAACGCCCATGATTTTGGGAAGCGATACCGCGTCTTCCGGGCGAATTCTTTTTGCGCCGGGAATGGAAGCGTAGCCGGGCGTGAGTGGATCGCCGGGCTGGATGAAATCGTAGGTGATGGCGCCGCGTTGAATGTGACTCTCGGGGCCCCAGGGGCCGTTGGGGTAGACCGCGCCTTTTTTGTATCCATCTTCGGCGGGATCGGAATAAATCAGGATGGCGGCGGCGCTGAGACGTTCGGCGGTGAGGGCTTTGAATCCGCGGTAAGAGTAAGGATTCGAGTAGCGGACCAGAACGATTTTGCCGCGGACGTCGATGCCGTGTTGGCGGAGGTAATCGTAGTCCTCGGGATTGCCGCTGTGGGCGTAGACGACGGGAGCAGTGATTTCTCCCGACGCGGAATATCCGAGGTAGGCGCCGTCGGCTTCAGGATTTTTGGTGTCGGGGTCGACGTCGTAGGAATCTTCGCGCAACGTGGCGACGTAGCGTTTGGGCTTGACCATTTCGAGAGAAATCTGGCGTGGGGCGGAATGCAGGACGTCGTACTGGTGGATGCTGACGTCTTCGAGACCTTGCTCGCGCCATTGTTGGGCGACCCACTGGGCGAGTTGGTTGTTGCGCGGCGAGCCGGCGGGGTGCGGCTCGGAGGTGAGGTAGCGATGAAATTTTGAAATCTGATCGGGCGAGGCGAGGGCACGGAGTTGATTTTCGAGTGCTGCTTCTTTGGTGGCGGCGGTTGGAGAAAAACCGGGCATCGGACGAGGGGCATCGGATGTCGATCCAAATGCCGTGGCGAAGGCGAACGCGGCGGCGGTCGCGCAAAAAATCAATCCTGGCCGCTTAATTGTGCGCAGACGAACCTCCGAGCGCGGCGAGGTGGGATTTTTCGAGGTCGGCGATGGCGACTTCGAGGGCGTGCGCGATCATTTGGATCATTTGGGAGGTGATGGTGAAAGGCGGGGCGATGAGAAGGTGGTCGCCGCGCTGGCCATCGACGCAGCCCTGGGTGGGGTAGGTCATCACGCCGGCTTCGAGGGCGTCGGCCTGGATGCGGGCGCCGATGCGGGCATCGGCTGGAAAAGGTTCGCGGGTCTTGGGGTCGCGAATGAATTCGATCCCGTAGAGCAGGCCTTGGCCGCGAATATCGCCGACCACCGAAAATTCCTTCAGCGGTTCGAGGGCCGCGCAGAGCTCGGCACCGGCGGGTTCGACGCGGGCAAATAATTTTTCGCGCTCGATGACGTCGAGGACGGCGTTGCCGGCAGCGGCCGCGACGGGATGCGAATTGTAGGTAAAGCCGTGGAGGAAAGTTCCGGAGCCGTGGGACAGCGCGTCGACGACATTTCCGGCGGCGATGACGGCGCCGAGCGGCGCGTAGCCGCTGGCGATTCCCTTTCCGACGAGAATCAGGTCGGGTGAAACGCCCCAGTGTTCGACGGCGAAAGGTTTTCCGGTGCGGCCCATGCCGGACATGATTTCGTCGGCGATCAGCAAGATGCCGTGGCGATGGCAGATTTCGGCGATGCGCTGGACGTAGCCTTCGGGCGGGGAGACCGCACCGAGCGTGGCGCCGACCACGGGTTCGAAAATAAATGCGGCGACGTCTTTCGAACCGTCGCGGGTGAGGGCGCGATCGAGTTCGTCGGCGCAATCGACGTTACATTCCGGATATTTCAGGCCGAAGGGACAGCGGTAGCAATAGCACGGCGGGATGTGGCCCCACTCGGAAAGCATGGGCGCGAACGGTTCGCGGCGGCGGACGTTTCCGGAAACGGAGAGGGCGCCGAGGGTGCTGCCGTGGTAGCTCTGCAGACGCGAGAGTATGCGGAACCGTTTGGGCTGGCCGCGCTCGATCCAATATTGGCGGGCGAGCTTCAGCGCGGTTTCGGTGGCTTCCGAGCCGCCGGAAGTGAAATAGACGCGGCCGTTTTTATGCATCTCGCGCGGGGCGAGAGCCAGAATGCGTTCGGCAAGTTTTTCGGCGACGGCGGTTTGGAATTGCGAGGAGTGGACGTAGGCGAGGCGGGCGGCTTGCGCGGCCATGGCGCTCGCGACTTCGGCAACTCCGTGGCCGATGGTGACGACGGCAGCGCCGCCGGACGCGTCGAGATAGCGCTGGCCCTCGGCGGTGTAGATGAAACAACCATCGCCGCGGACGGCTCGGGGATAGGCTTTGAGAAAATTTCTGGGGAAAACGGCTTCGTCCGTCATGGGCCGCCAGGAGACCACGAGCCGAGTCGCGATCGGATTTCACGCGACGGGCGTAAAGTCGAGTGATTCTAGCAGAAATTGCGGAGCCGAGAAGTGGAGTGACACGAAACGGCAACCTAGTCGATGAGAGGCGGAGTCACGGAGGAACCCGCGTGCGGCAGAGCGATTTCGCCTTGAGCACGAATCGGGGCCTGTAACACACTTTTCACATTCGATTGATGGTGGTTCCGACGTATCATACGTAAACGCAAGCAAGCCGGGAGAGCATGGCGACGATCACAACAGAAACAGGGCGAGCAGAATCCTTGGCGACAGCTCCCGCGCCGGCGCTCAAGCGTGAGTATCCGGGCGCGCTGGTGGTGGTGGAAGGGATCGACGGATCGGGAAAAAGCACGCAACTGTATCTGCTGAAGCGCTGGCTGGAAATCGGCGGGTACCGGATCCACTTCACGGAATGGAATTCTTCTCCGCTGGTGAAATCGGCGACGCGGCGCGGGAAACAGCGCCGGCTGCTGACGCCTACGACCTTTTCGTTGCTGCACGCTGCCGATTTTGCGGATCGCTGCGAACGGCAGATCATGCCGCTGCTGCACGGCGGTTACCTGGTGCTGGCCGACCGCTACATTTACACGGCGTTTGCGCGCGATGCCGCGCGCGGATGTTCGCCGCACTGGCTGCGCAACCTCTACAGTTTTGCTCCCACGCCGGACATTACTTTTTATTTTCGCGCGCCGCTGGATGTGGCGGTGAACCGGATCGTGGCCGGACGCCCGAAATTGAAATATTACGAAGCGGGTATGGATTTGGGGATTTCGTTGGATCGCGCGGAAAGCTTCCGCATTTTTCAGGAGCGCATCCTGAATAATTACGACGCGATGGTGGATAGCGACAATTTCGTGCTGATGGATGGCACGGTGCGGGTGAACAAACTGCAAAAATTGATGCGGCAAATTGTGGGCGAGCGAATTTCGCTACAACAATTTGCGCCGAAGAAACGATGAAACGAGGCGAGAAATCCGTGCCGAAAGCCAAAGCACCGAAGGCCGCGGCAGCAAGAAAGAAGAAGGGCAAGGCGGCAGCAGCCGAGCTGCCTTCGCGTTTTTACGGGTCTCCGTTGCCCGGAGTTAAGCCCGAAGAACTCAGCGGAACGTTGGTGGTGATTGAGGGGACGGATGGGTCGGGACGATCCACGCAGATTTCCCTGCTGACGGAGTGGCTGGAATCGGAAGGGTTTGCGGTGCAGACCATGGGGTTGCGCCGGTCGTACCTGGTGGGCGAAGACATCGACGGGTTGCTGGCGGAAAACACGGTGACGCGCATGACCCTGGCGCTGATGTACAGCACCGATTTCTTCGACCAACTGGAACGGCGGATTCTGCCGGCGTTGCGTTCCGGGCTGATCGTGCTGGCGGATCGCTATATTTTCACGTTGATAGCGCGGGCGGCGGTGCGCGGGATTGGGCGCGATTACCTGCACGGGATTTATGAGACGTCGCTGCGGCCGGACCTGACTTTCTGGCTGAACGTGCGGCCGGAAATTGCGTTCGACCGCGAATTCAAAAAATCGCAGACCATCAGCTACTGGGAATCCGGGCGCGACATGTCGCTTTCCAATGATTTGTTTCAGTCGTTCATCCGTTATCAATCGATGATCAAGCGCGAGTTCGAATATCTTTCGAAACGGCACGGTTTTATCGAAATGGACGGCGAAAGCAGCGTGGCGGACGTGAACCGGATTTTGCGGACGAGAATCGCTTCGCACCTGGGGATCCGCAGCACGCACTACACGCCTTCGCACGCCTTGACGCACCTCTGGCGGTAAACCATGGCCGCGCCCGTCCAACTGGCAGCGATTGACGCCGGCTCGAACGCCATCCGGCTGGTCATCGCGCGCGCGACTTCTCCCAAACACATTGAGATTCTGGATAACGAACGCGCCTCGGTGCGTTTGGGCCACAACGCTTTCACGCGGCACATCATCGGCAGCGATACGATCGACCGCGCCACGCGCGCGTTCCGCCAATTTCGGGACCGCATGGATCAGTACAACGTGGGCGCGTATCGCGCGGTGGCGACGGCGGCAGCGCGCGAAGCGCGCAATCACCGGCGGCTGATGGATCGGGTACGGCGGAAGGCCGGCATCGAGCTGGAAGTGATCAGCGGCGAAGAAGAAGCGCGGCTGGTATGCCAGGCGGTGCAGTGGGCTTTGGGGGATCGCGCTCAGCCGCGGGTGATTTTCGATCTGGGCGGCGGAAGCCTGGAGCTGAATTTTTACCAGCGCGGAGTTTTGGAGCATCGCATCGGGCTGCCGCTGGGAACGATCCGGTTGATGGAGACTTTTAAGCTGGACGGCGCGATCAACGAAGACCAGACGGAACGTTTGCGCCATCACATTCTGGCGCTGCTGCGCAGTGCGATGCCTTCGGCGCCAAGATTGACCCGAGCCGTCTCGGTGGCTTGCGGAGGAAACGCCGAGGCGCTGGTGCGCCTGGCGGCGGGACCGCTGATGGATACGATACCGACGATCAACACCAGCCTGCTGCGCGAGCAGACCTGGCGAATGCTGGCGCTGGATGTTCCGGGACGGATGCGGGTGTATCGGGTGCGCAAAGATCGCGCGGAAGTGATGGGCATCGCGGCGATTATTTTCACCACGCTGGCGAAATGGCTGGACCTGCGGTCGATGCTGGTGCCGGGCGTGGGCGTGCGCGAAGGAATTCTGCTGGACCTGGTGGCGGAGCAGTATTCGGTGCGAATCACGTCGGTGGAGGAGCGCGGGCGCGCCGACGAATTGCTGGCGAGCGCGCGATGGTTCGCGCGGCGGCTCGATTACAATCCGCAGCACGCCGAGCAGGTGACGAAACTGGCGCTGACGCTGTTCGATCAGTTGCGGCCAATACATGAGATGGGCGCGGACCTGCGGCTGGTGCTGGAAATTGCGGCGTTGCTGCACGATGTGGGACATTTTGTGAACCGCAAGGCACACCACCGGCATGGCGAATATTTAGTGCGCAACGCGGAAATTCCCGGGTTACGCGGATGGCGGCAGGACATGGTGGCGGCGCTGGTGCGGTATCACAATTCGAAGTCGGAGCCGCAATTCGATCACGCGTCGTACGCGGCGATGGATAACCTGCGCCAGAGACAGACGCGAGTGCTGACCAGTTTGCTGCGCATCGCTGAGAAACTGGAGTCGGAGCACGCGGAACGGATCGCCGGCGTCGACGTGCAGATTTCGGGGCGGACGGCAATTTTTGTGATCCGGGCGACGGACGGCACGCGGCTGGATCTGGCCGGATTGAAGCGCAAATCTGATATGTTTGAGAAGGAGTTCCGTTTGACCGCCGAATTCAGGCGGGCACAGGGGAAAGAGAAGGTCGCCTAAATGATTCTTTATCTGGTACGCCATGGCATTGCGGTGGACCCCAGCGATCCGAAATCGCCGCCGGAACCGGAACGGCCATTGACGGCGAAGGGCGTGCAGAAGACGCGGGCGGCGGCGCTGGGTCTGCATGAATTGGGCGTAAAACCGGATGTGTTGATTACCAGCCCTTATGTGCGCGCGGCGCAGACGGCCGAGATTTTTGCCGAGGCGCTGGGATTTCCGCAGCAAAAAATCCGGACGCATGACGCTTTGAAGCCTTCCGGAAGCCCGGCGGAAATTTCGAAAGAAATTGTGCGGCTACGGGCGAAGGAATTGATGTGTTTCGGGCATGCGCCGCAATTGGACCTGGTAATCGCGCATTTGGTGGGGGCGCAAAGTGTGTTTACGGCGTTGAAGAAGGCCGGGACCGCGTGCCTGGAACACAGCGCGGCGCGCGGCAAGTGGGATTTGTTGTGGATCGTGACGCCGAAAATGCTGCGTCAACTGGCGGAGTGAACTGCTGGGGTCGCCGCCGGCGGCACCGGGACGAATTGTAGAGTCGGAACCGAACGAAACCCACCTCTCCAAACCTGCCACACCGGCGGATTCCCCACTACCAGTGAGGCAAAATCGGCCAAGCGGCGGGCGCGGCGTTTTTGGATGAGTGCCAGCCAGCGTTCGATTTGCGATATGTCCGATTTTTTCTTGTGCCGCCAAATTTCGCGGCGCAACACGTCCAAATCGTGAACGTCGCCGAGCAGATCCTGCATGCGCTTCAAATTCTCCATCCAGGGCTCACCGTGCTGCGGAACAAAATTCTCGAGGGTGTAACGAAAATGTTTTAGGGCCATGCGCAGGCGATGCCAGGCAATGCGGCTGCGGCCTTGGCGCGCGACTTGATGCTGCAGCGCGGCTTCGTTCAGGCGGGTCAAGGCGAGCCGCTGGTAGACGACGCTTTCCGGCGGGAAGAATTGGGCGCGGTCACTAAGCTTTTTTGAGAGCCGGCGCCATTCCTTGGGATCAAATTTAGCCAGGGCTTTTTGGCAAGCTTCCTGCTGGGCGGCCATTCGCGGACTGATCGATTGGGTGAGGAGTTTGCGCAGCGGGTCCGAGGCCGGCGCGAGTTTCTTGATCCATTCCAGCTTGACGTGGGAATCGCGCAGGTCGCCGAGCGCGCGGAAGAGTTTGCGGGTCGATTTCTTGAGCTTGCGCCAGCCGGGGTCGGGATTTACTTCGCTGAGGCCTTCGGCCATGGTCCGGCAGCGGCGGATGGCGGTGCGCAGGTCGTGGATGTCGTCGGCATCCCAGCCATCGTGCACTTTTGGCGCGAGTTCGGCGACGCGGGACATCCAGTCGTCGAGGCCGATGCGTTTCGGGAGTTCGGTTTCGCGAATATGCAGACTGTGTGCCATTCCAAGCCCAGGGCAGTGTGTGAGCACGGCACCGCAGAGGGACAAGTATAGTAACGCCGTGTTACCTCCAAATCCAGCTTGGGACGGGCGAGCGGAGCGCCGGACGCTGGGTTAGGCTCACATGCGAGGCAAGTTCCCGAAATGGGCGGGCTCGCGCATAATGTTCGGACGGAGGCACCCCCAACGTGCCGGACAAACAGCGCAGCGTGAATCTCACGCGAGTGTCGGAGTGGGACGATGGAAACATTGGCCGCAAGGACGATTACTTGGCGGCGGAAGAGCCGCTGGAGATACGGGTCGGCGACGAGCCGCTGAGCGTGACGATGCGCACGCCGGGTCACGATGTGGAGCTGGCCGCCGGTTTCCTTTTCACGGAGGGCTTGATTCAAAACCGGGAGCAGATTGTCGCGCTGGAAAATATTGAGCCAGTGACGGACGACGGATTGAAGCGCGGGAATGTGATTCAGGCGACGCTGGTGGAAGAAGCGGCTCCGGACTTCGCCAAGATGAAACGGCATTTTTTTGCGTCGTCGAGCTGCGGGATTTGCGGGAAGGCTTCGATTGACGCGGTGCGCTCGCGTTTGTTGAATCCGCCGAATCCCGATTTTCGAGTTGAGGCGGAATTATTGTTGAGCCTGCCGGAGGCGCTGCGATCGTCGCAGGATGTATTCCAGCGGACGGGAGGATTGCACGCGGCGGCGCTATTCGATTCTTCGGGCGGCCTGCTGGTAGTGCGCGAAGACATTGGGCGGCACAACGCGGTGGACAAGGTGATCGGCTGGGCCCTGCTGGATCACCGGGTGCCGCTGGGAAATTCGGTGCTGCTGGTCAGTGGGCGCGGCGGATTTGAAATCGTGCAGAAGGCGCTGGTGGCGGGGGTGCCGGTGCTGGCTTCGGTTTCGGCGCCTTCGAGTTTGGCGGTGCAGTTGGCGCGGGAACTGCGGATGACGCTGGTGGGATTTTTGCGTGGACGGCGATTCGTGATTTATTCCGGCGAGGAACGAGTTGAGGGATTCGCTTAGAGGGCATACGCAGCGTAAAACGAAATTAATTCACGGCTTTGCGATAACTACTCGGAGTCAGTTCGGCCTGACTCTCGAGAACCATCTGACGAAACGCGGTTAACAACTGGCGGTCCCACCAGCCGCGTTCACTTTCCTCTTCCATCAAATCGAGAGCGACTTCCGGGGTAAAGGCGACTTTGTAAGGGCGGTCGGTGGTGAGCGCGTCGTAGACGTCGGAGAGCTGCAGGATGCGCGCGGTCAGCGGGATGGCGTCGCCGACCAGGCCATCGGGATAGCCCGAGCCGTCGTATTTTTCGTGATGGTGGCGAATGATGGGCAGCACCAGCCGAAACGTCTTCAGCGGCGCACAAATTCTTTCGCCAACGACCGGATGCTTCTGAATGAAGGTGGTTTCTTCCGGAGTCAGCGGGCCGGGCTTCAGCAGGATCGAATCCGGAACCGCGACTTTGCCGATGTCGTGGACCACGCCGGCGCGGCGCAGAGCTTTGATCTGATCTTCGGGGAGGGTGAGGCGTTCGCCGAGGCGCGCGGACATTTCCGCGAGGCGTTCGCAATGGCCGCGAGTGTAGGGGTCGCGGGCCTCAATGCTGTAGGCCAGGCTGAACAACACGGCTTCGGCGTTTTCCAGTTCGTCGGTGATTTGTTTCAAACGCAGCAGCGAGCGAGTGCGCGCCAGCAGTTCGTTCAGGTCGATGGGCTTGCACAGAAAATCGTCGGCGCCGGCATTGATTCCCTTGATGCGATCTTCGGTGGCGGTGAGGCCAGTGATCAGCACGACGGGCGTGAGGCGGGTTTCCGGGGCAGCTTTGATGCGGCGGCAGACTTCGAAGCCGTCCATGCCCGGCATCATGATGTCGAGCAGGATCAAGTCGGGGCGGAAGGTGGCGCATTCCGTTATGGCGGTGCGGCCGTCGGGAGCGTCCCGGACTTCGAAACCTTCGCGGCGCAGGAGGAATTCCAGCGCGGCGCGGGCGCCCATTTCGTCGTCAACAATTAGAATTTTTTCACGCATGAACGAGCGTCGAGGCTCCGTTGCGTATCCGCAAAGTAATCAAGTCGAGCTGGTTCGAGGCTGGCGGTACGTCGTCGCTTGCCAGGGCAAGCCAAAGGCAGTTCGAAATCGACAGCATTCTTTGAATCAATGGACCTTACAACTTTAACAGTCCAAGGCGGTATTCGACAACCTCGGATTGGCCAGATGGTTAGTAGCGAAGCTTGGTCGGATGCTGTTTCCAGGCGCGAAAGGCGGCCAGGGCTTCTTTGCGCATCATCTGGATCATGGGGATTTTGCGGTCGGCGTGAGCGAGCTGGATTTCGCTGTAAATGAAGGCGTCGTCAAAGCCGAATTTGGCGGCGTCGGCGGCTTGATTGGCGAAGAAAACGCAAACGGGGCGGGCCCAGTAGAGGGCGCCGAGGCACATGGGGCACGGCTCGCAACTGGTGTAAATTTCGCAGCCGGTGAGTTCGAAGATGCCCAGTTTTTTGCAGGCGGCGCGGATGGCCATCACTTCGGCGTGGGCGGTAGGATCGTTCTCGGTGGTGACGGAGTTGACGCCTTCGGCGATGATTTTTCCGTCGCGGACGACGACGGCGGCGAAGGGGCCTCCGCCGCTGCGGACATTTTCGATGGAGAGCTCGATGGCGCGGGCCATGAAGGCGTTGGGCAGGAGTTTATGTTTGGTCGTCTTGCGCGTGGTCGCGGTCATTGGAATTTTGGGTTTAGACGGAAAACGTCGGATCGTTTGCGGGTGTTAGATTTTCCGGGGTCGGTTGAAAATGCATGGTCGCGAACGATCTTTCTTTTCTGCGCCAGAAATAAAGCAGAGCGCTGCCGATGAGAATCAGGGCGACGCTGAGTCCGGTCCAGAGGCCGGGCGCGCCCCAGCCGAGGCGAAAGCAGAGATACGCCCCGAGCGGCAATCCCACCAGCCAATAAAAAAATAAATGGCAGAACATCGGAGTGCGGGTATCGCCGGCGCCGCGCAGGGCGCCGGTGGCGACGGTTTGCATGCCGTCGAACAACTGAAAGAACGCGGCGACAAAGAGCAGCGTGATCGTGGGAGGAATCAGCGCGCGGTCCGAAGTGTAAATGCGCACGATCGGACCTGGAATCAGAAACAGGAGCAGCGCCATGCAGCCCATGAAGCCGGTGCCAAGCAGCATGGCGGTCCAGCCAGCGCGGCTGGCGGCGTCGGCATCGCGGCGTCCGAGGCCCTGTCCGACGCGGACCGCTGCGGCGGCGCTGATGCCCAGCGGAACCATGTAAGTGAAGCTGACCGTATTCAGCGCGACCTGATGGCTGGCGAGCGGAACGGCGCCGAGGCGCGCGATCAGCGCGGTAGCAACCGCGAAGACTCCTACTTCCAGACCGAACTGCGTCGCGGCGGGAAGACCAAGCCGCACCAGTTTGCGGAAGCGCAGGGAATTCGGCAGGCGCGCGGCGTTGCGCAAACCGGTTTTGTTGCGGTGGTCGTAATACAGCGAATAGGCCAGCAGCACGAGCATCATGTAGGTACGGGAGAAGCAGGTGGACCATCCGGAGCCGACGGTGCCCATGGCCGGAAAGCCGAGATGGCCGTAAATCAGCGCCCAATTCCCCAGCAGGTTCACCAGGTTCGCGGAGATCAACGCAAACATGACCGGCTTGGCCAGATTCATCCCCTGCAGATAGCGGCGAAAAACAAAAAAGGCGAGCAGCGGGAACGTGCCCCAGTTCAGGGTGCGGAGATATGGGATGGCCTGGGCCAAGACCGGCTCCGGGATATTGAGATGGCGCAGCACTCGTTCGAATAAATAAATGATTCCCATCAGCACTGGAGAGATGGCGAGGCACAGGTAGAGGCCGTTGACCATGGAGCGGTGGCAATCTTCGATGTCACCGGAACCATAAGAGTGTGAGACCAGGGTGTCGAGGCCGAGCATCAAGCCGGTGCCGAAGATTGCGGCGGAGGCGAACAGAATGCTGCCGAGGCTGACGGCGCCGATGGCTTCGGCGCTATGAGCCTGGCGGCCGACCATCATGGTATCGACGATGGCCATGGTCATCCAGCCGAGTTCGGCGAGGACGAGCGGGATGGCCAGACGCAGCATGGGGCGCGTTTCTTCGGCGATGTAGTGGAGGAAGAGGCGTTTCAGCATGGTGACGGAATGCGCGAAGCGAATTTAGGTTCAGAAACCAAGAGCGAGGAGGGTTCAGCAGCGACGCTCCCAAGCTGCGTTCATTTTATACTGCTTGGAGGCCGGCGTGGCGGTTATCGGACGCGAAGCGGCCGATTGTGGTGCGGCGGCAGCGCGCCAGGAAAGCTTAGCGGCGGGACGCGGGATTGTAGATGCGGATGATGTCGTCTTTCACTTCGAGGACGCTGCCGGGATATTCGCGGGCGGCGTGCTGGCGCAGCTCTTCGATGGACAAGTAGTCGCCGCGACCATCGAACCAGCGGGCGTCATCGATCAGCAAAACGTGATCGCGAATGGGATGGCGGTAGATACATTCGAGTTCCTGCTTGATGGGGGCGGATTCGTCGCCCCAGTGGGCGTCGAGCCAGAACAGGCAGCGTTCTTTTAACATCGGCACGATTTTCGGCAGGACCGTGCCACTGTCGCCTTGAAACAAGTGGATGTGCGGGCGGTCGGCGAACTTGCGAACGGCGCGGGCGGCGAGCCATTCGTCGAGCTCGATGGAATAAATTTCCCGGAAGCGATCTTTCTGGACGCCGATCATGTGGCCGAGATTGGTTCCGGTTTCGACCAGAACCTCGAGCTTGTAGTTCTGGGCAAATTCGGTGAGGGTGCGCTGCTTGACCAGATGAGGAACCTTGGGGCGCGGTTTGCCGCGGACACGCCACCAGGCGTACTCGCCCACAAACGCGGTGCGCTTGTAAATATCGAACAAGCGGGTGCTGCGCAAAGCTTTCTTCGGAATTTCGCGATTGCTGGTGGCCATGCCCGGTCCAGATCCCAAAATAGTGAGACACAATCATATAATTTCGGCGACGGGAGTGCGAAATAAAATCCGGGGGACGGAACACGAATTCTCCAGAAGTGAGGGGCGCGCACCCACACGTTCACAATTGCTGAGTTTCGATGGCGGGCTCTTGCCTTTTTATTTGGGTAACGACGGACTCACGGTTACTTCGCGCCAGATGAAGTAGGTTCCGATCGCGGCGGCACCGACCAAGATCAGCTCAAAGTAAAGTTTGCGCCTCTTGGTGGGGATCACACCGGCGTCTTTGTTGGGATCCTGATCGCGGCGAGCGGGAGCAGCGGGCTCGGCGGCCGGTTCCAAATCCATGGTGACGCGATAAGTCTTGCCGGCGGGGATGGTGTGGAATTCGCCTTCGTTATCAAGGACGAGCGCGCCCTGGTAGCTCGAGATCACGACTTCCTGGGGATTGGTGATGGTGACTTGCCCGGAAGCTGCCTGGCCGCGGGCCGCGCGCAAAATTCCCTGCGGGATGGCCAATTCGAGCTCGCTGGAGGCGTTAGATGAAAAGCCGACGGTGCCGCGGCCGACGGTGGCTCGAATGGTGTTTTCATTTTGGGAGAAGGTGGCGGCGCTGGAGCTGAGCAGATAGAGCTGGTTGGTGCCGAATTTCAGGCGCAGGGTGCCGCCTTCATCGGTTTGCACGGTGTCGCCGGGAAACACGGTGGTGCCGACGGCGAGGGTCGAATTATCGAGCATCGCTTCGTGGGCCTGAACGACGAGGCCCAGCGGTTTGGCGGTGGCCGCAAGCGCGGGAATATCGAGCAGGGCCAACACCAGCAGAATCGCCATGAAAGAACGGGCTAAAGAACGCAAGACAGCCTCCCAAGAGGGTATAAAACGAACGTAGGCGCTAGGGGAAAATCCGTCAACGAGGCCGGGGCGGGGTTGTTATCAAAGTGCTATCGCTGTAGTGGAAATGTAGTGGTTATTTTGGGTGATTTGGCGCCGGGGCCGGGGACGGCGAGCCCTGGTAGAAGGAGGAGTGATTGGGTTTGCGCATCGGGTAATATAGCGAGTCTTTTGGGGAGGATGGCCATGGCATCGCGGCGGAGTTTCGCACCGATCGTTCGAAATTTTGCGCTGGTTCTGACGTTGAGTGCGTGGGCGCACGGCGCGAGGGCCCAAGGAAACGCGAGCGGATCGCCGGCGAGTGCGGCTGCGCCGCAATTCGACGGACGGCTCTTGCAGAATCTGCGATGGCGCTGCATTGGTCCGTTCCGTGGAGGAAGGACCGTGGCGGCGAGCGGCGTCCCGGGAAAACCCAACCAGTTCTACATGGCCGCAAATAATGGCGGCGTATGGGAAAGCACGGATTACGGACGAACGTGGAATCCGATTTTTGACGGGCAGGATACGGGGTCGGTGGGCGCGCTGGCGGTCGCGCCTTCGGATCCCAATACAATTTATGTGGGCAGCGGCGAGGGATTGTTGCGGCCGGATCTTTCCACTGGCGACGGGATCTATAAATCCGAAGACGCCGGAAACACCTGGAAGCATCTGGGATTGCGCGACGGCCAGCAGATCACGAACATCATAGTCGACCCACACGACCGCAATCGCGTTTTTGCGGCGGTGCTGGGACATCCGTACGGGCCGAACGCGGAGCGCGGAGTGTTCCGGACCACCGACGGCGGCGTAACGTGGAAGAAAATTTTATACAAGGATGAGAACACCGGAGCGACGGACCTCGCGCTCGATCCAGCGAATTCTCAAATCCTGTACGCAGATATGTGGTCGGTGCGGCGGCCACCGTGGACGACGGGCGGGCCGCTGGAGGGACATGCGGGCGGGCTGTTCAAGTCGATAGACGGTGGCGACACCTGGAAACCTTTGACTGCGGGTTTGCCGACCAACGAACAGGAGCTCGGACGCATCGGTATTGGAATTGCGCCGAGCGATCCGAATCGTTTGTATGCGCTGGTGGATGCGAATCCGGAAGTCGGCGGATTGTACCGTTCGGATGACGCGGGAGAATCCTGGCGCAAGGTAAATGACGAGGATCGGATCTGGGGCCGCGGGTTCGACTTCGCCTGGGTGCGCGTGGCGCCAGACAACAAGGACACGGTTTATATCTGCAACACATCGACGTACCGGTCGACGGACGCCGGAGCAAATTTCACGGCGATCAAAGGCGCGCCGGGCGGGGACGATTACCACTCGGTGTGGATCAATCCGGAAAACCCAAGGATTATTCTACTGGGCGCCGATCAGGGCGCGACGATCAGCGTAAATGGCGGCACGACCTGGAGTTCCTGGTACAACCAACCGACAGCGCAGTTTTATCACGTGATTGCGGACAATCAGTTTCCGTATTGGGTGTACGGCGGACAACAAGAGAGCGGTTCGGCGGGGACCGCGAGCCGCAGCGACTGGGGAGCGATTACTTTTAGAGAATGGCATCCGGTGGGCACGGAGGAATACGGATACGTGGCGCCCGATCCGGTGCATCCCAATTTGATTTATGGCGGGAAGGTGGAGCGCTTCGATTCGACCACCAGCCAGACGCAGGATGTTTCGCCGGTGATTTTGCGCACCGGGAAATACCGGTTCAACCGCACCGCGCCGCTGCTCTTTTCGCAGGCTGATCCGCACACTCTTTATTTAGGGTCCAATGTGCTGTTCAAGACGACCGATGGCGCGCACAGCTGGCAAATCATCAGCCCGGATTTGACGCGGGACGATCCGGGGGTTCCGGCGAATCTGGGCGGGCTGATCGCGAGCGATCCGGCGAAAGGCAAACATCGCGGAGTGATTTATTCGCTGGCACCGTCGCCGATTAACGCGAATTTGATCTGGGCAGGCACCGACGATGGTCTGATCTGGCTGACGCGCGACGCGGGAAAAAACTGGGCGCAAGTGACGCCGCCGGAACTGACGCCGTGGAGCAAGGTGGCGCAATTGGACGGCTCGCATTTCGATTCGAATACGGTGTACGCGGCGATCAACCGTTTGCGGCTCGACGATCTGCACGCTTACCTCTACCGCACGCACAATGGCGGCCGGACCTGGCAAAAAATTACCGACGGATTGCCCGATGATGCGCCGGTGAATACCGTGCGCGAAGATCCGTTGCGGCAAGGATTGCTTTTCGCGGGGACGGAACACACCGTCTACGTTTCGTTCAATGATGGCGATTCGTGGCAGCCGCTGCAGCTGAATTTGCCGGCAACTTCGGTGCGGGATTTGGTGGTACACGGAGACGATCTGGTGGTGGGCACGCATGGCCGGTCGTTCTGGATACTGGACGACATGACGCCGCTGCGGCAAATGAGCGCGCGAGTGGCAAGCGCCAAGACATTCCTATTTCAGCCGGCGCTGGCGTATCGGATCCGGCGCAACGTGAACCCGGATACCCCGCTGCCGCCGGAAGAGCCGGCCGGGGAAAATCCGCCGACGGGCGCGAGCATCGACTACTACCTAGCGGCAGATTCGGCCGGTCCGGTGACGCTGGCGATTCTGGACCCGAGTGGAAAAGTGGTGAGACGTTTTTCCAGCGACGACAAACCGGACGTGACCATGGAGGAACTCGGAAAGACTTTGAACGTACCGCTGTACTGGATTCGCCCGCCGCAAATTTTATCGGCCAAGGGCGGGATGCACCGGTTTGTCTGGGATTTGCGCACGCCGACGCCGGGCTCGGTGCAGCACGAGTATCCGATTTCGGCGATCGTGCACGACACGCCGCGCGAGCCGGGGGGTGCGGCGGTGTTGGCCGGGGTTTACACCGTGAAGTTGGAAGTCGCAGGGCAGACGTTGAGCGAGAAATTCGAAGTGAAAATGGATCCGCGGGTGACGACGTCTGCCGCGGACCTGGCGTTGCAGTACCAACTGGGCGTACGGATTTGCGAGGCGATGAATTCAAGTTACGCGGGACTGGAAGAAGTACGCGCGCTGCGAGCACAGTTGAAGACCGCGGCGGGCAAGGCGCCAAAGGGCGAGCTGGCCGACGCGATCGCGGCGTTGGAACAAAAGGCTGCGGGGTTTGAAGGGGCGGCGCCATCGTTTGGTGGGGGCGCCATGCCGCCGTCGTTCGCTCAACTCAACGGGCGTTATGGGCAATTGTTGAGAGTTGTCGAGGGCGCCGACGCTGCGCCTACGCAGGTGGCGCAGGAAACGCTGACGACTTTGGACCAGTCGCTGGGAGAGCTTTCGACAAAATGGAACGGCGTAAAGTCGACGGACATTCCGGCGCTCGACGAAGAACTGAAGCGGGCGCATCTGCCCGCGATCGATTTAGCGGCAAAAGTGGAGCCGGCGGAGGAAACGGGGGGCGAGGATGAACCCTAGGGGCAACCGTCACACTGAATCGCGCCTGCGAGCTTTGCCGCCGCGAGACTAATCAAAGTTTGTCAAAGTTTGTCGATTTTCGCGGCGAGGATGAAATCGCTTTCGGTCAGGCCGTTGATTTTGTGGGTCCACGTGGTGACTTCGGCTTTGCCCCAGGCGAGGAGAATGTCCGGATGATGTCCCTGCTGTTCGGCGATAGCGCCGACTTTATTGACGAAGGCGAGCGCCTGCGCAAAATCCGAAAACTTGAAGGCGCGGGTGAGGTGATGGCCGTTCACCACGGTCCACTGCGGCACTTGATTCGCCAGAGTTTCTAATTCCCTTCCGGCAAGAGGCGGGACGCCGCCTTTACACCGGACGCAGTTTTTTTCGGCCAGATCGCTCATCGCTCGCACTCCTCAACCGCGGTGGTGGCCAAGTTTACTTCCATGTCCTGGCGCGTGCCAGCGGAAAGGGCGTGGCGCGGTTGCGCGAGCGTCTGGTACTCTTTGGCCCACCGTACGGAAAAATACGAAAAGACGGGAGGCATTGAAGCATGGCCGAAGACATTATGGAGTTGAAGGAACACGCGGAGCACGGATCGGAAGAACACAATTTGGCTCCGGTGACGTTGACCATGGCGATACTAGCGGTGCTGGTTGCGAGCGTGACGCTCCTGGGCCATCGCGCGCACACCGAAGAGGTGCTGCTGCAGTCCCGCGCCGCGGATCAGTGGGCCTACTACCAGGCCAAGGAAATACGGCGCAGAAACTACGAACTGTTTCTCGATGAGCTCTCCATATTCTCACTGCAGGATTCAGCGCACGCCGACGCGATCAAGGAGAAGTACGCGAAAGAAGTGGAGCGCTACTCCGAAGAACTAAAGGATATCCAGGCGGAAGCGAAGAAAGCCGAAGCGGAAGTGAAAGTGGAAGAGGCGCGAGCGGACCGCTACGACCTGGGTGAAGTGCTGTTGGAAGCGGCGTTGGTGATTTGTTCGATCACGCTGCTGACCCGCAAGAAGATTTTCTGGTATTTAGGAATTTTGCTGGGGTTGGCCGGAATCGTTACTGGAATCATGGGTTGGATGGTCCACTAAGGCCAGCGGCGCAAGCGCGGCGACGAGGAATAGTTAACGACCGCGAGCCGCTGCGGACTTCCCTGCGATGTAGCGTTTTACATACTCGCCAAAAGCATTTTCCATTTTCAAGGTGACGGGGCCGGGTGCGGTAGCGATTTGGTGGCCGTTGATTTCGCTGACGCCCAACATGCTGCGATTGGTCGACGAGATGAAAACTTCGTCGGCGGCATAGAGATCATCGGGTCGTAGCACGGCTTCTTTGACTTCCACGCCGACGGATGCGCCGATTTCGAGCAGGACGCTGCGGGTGATACCGGAGAGGCAGCCGGAATTCAGGGGCGGCGTGGTGACACGGCCGCCGCGGACGCAGAAAATATTCGCGGCGGTACATTCCGCGACTTCGCCACGTTCGTTCAGCAGCACAACTTCATCGAATCCGGCCTGCTGCGCTTCGTAGTAATTCCAGACATTGTCGAGCCAGGATAAAACTTTCACGCCGGCGAGCGGAGACGCGGCATAGCGGCCAAATTCGCGCAGGCCGAGACGGGAAGGCTCGCGGTAAGAAGGAAGATCGGCAGAGCAGAGCAGCAGATCGACGCGCGGGAAATTTTCGGCGCTGCGCCAGAAACCGACTTGATTGTAGATCGCGTAAATTCGAGCCGCGCCTTGCTGCACCGTATTGGCTTGCAGCAGCATGGCGAGTTGCTCGCGAACGGTTTCGGCCACGAAGGGGAACGGGCAACGGGTGCGTTCCGCGTCGCGTTCCAGGCGGCTCCAGTGGCGCTCGAAGGCGAAGGGGATGCCGTCGTGGATGCGAATGGTGGTGAAGAGACCCCAGCCATTGAGCAGGCCGGCCTGGCCGGGCGAGAGGCGCACACTTTCGACGGGAAGAACGCGGTCATTGTGGAAGACGAAATGATGAATCACGAATAGCCTCCAACGGGCAGAATATTCTAACGCATAAGTGCGGAAGCGGCGGCGGGCATTGGCCCGGCAACTGCTTGATGCAGTTGGATTGGGACGAGCCTGAGTGCCTCAAGCGGCGCAAATTAGGGCCGATGGGAGAGGTATTGAGGCCTATTGACACTTGGGTTTTAAGCGCCTAAATTGGAGTTGCAATTTTGGGAGGTTTCCGTGCGATCTCTTTGCAAGTCTTTATTCATCGCCATTTTAGTCGCATCACTCCTAAACATTCCCGCGTTCGCCGCGCCGGCGTTAGCAGCGAATGATAAGCCGCTGGGGCTAGTCACGCAGGCGCAAGAAGCCGTGATCGGTACAGCGCTGGTGGCCGTAGGCACGACCGTGTACCCCGGCGATACAGTCGAGACGGAAGAGGGCGGAACGCTGCGCATGAAAGTTGGTGGAAGCCAGGTTTACCTGCTGGCTTCGAGCGCGGCTACACTGTCGCAGAAATCCGATATGGTGCATGCGCTGGTTTCGCGCGGCACAGTTGGATTTTCCTCGAATGGCACGGACCAAGTCGGATTGGAAATTCCTGAAGGCGTCGTCAGCGCCGCGAACGGCCAGCCCGCCTATGGCCAGGTCACGATTACCGGACCGCTCGAGGTGGTGATTTCGGCGTACCGCGGCACGCTGGTCCTGAACAATGACGGCGAGTTGCACATGATTCCAGCCGGGAAATCCTACCGGGTTACCATGGATCTGGAGCCAGCGGCAACCAAGCCGGTGGCGCAGGAAGCAGCGGGCGTCGGCGGCAAGGACAATGACATTCGATCGCCGAGACACCGGCACCTGGTGTTTGATTTAATCGTTCTGGGCGTAGCTGGAGTGGGAAGCTATTTTATTTTCCGCGAAGTTTCGGAAAGCCCGTCGACCCCGAAATAAACCGGCTTCTCGGCCGTAAGAATTTCCGTGCCGCGATTTACAATCGATGCTATTTCCCTGCCTGGTTGTTTGCTCTAGTCGGCTGCGGCTGAACGAATCGATTCCTCTAAAATCTGGTTCATCATTCCCGGAATTTCAAAGACTGCGCGATTATTGAGGGTAGCGGTGTTCGCTCGATAGCGCGCAAGGGTGGCCGGCTCGATCATCTGGCCGACCGCTTTGACGATTTCGCGGAAGCTGTGCAGCACGATTCCTACTTCTTTTTCCAGAACCCAGGTGGTGTTGTAGCGCTCCTGCGGCAAAGTCCAGGCGTTACATTCGACAATTACCGGTAATTTCAGGTGGAGCGCTTCGCAGACGCTGCCTGGCCCCGGCTTGCCGATGAAAAAATCGGCGAGGTGCATGTAGGCGTTTACGTTCTTGGTGAAACCTTCGACGAATCGGGGGAGACGCGATTTCTGCGCACGCAAGGCATTCGCCAGTTTTTCATTCCGGCCGCAGATGAAAATCATCTGGAGTTCGAGGTTGGACTCATCGAGCGCCGTAGCGATCTTCAGCATAGTCTGCGAGCCGTAGCCGCCGAACAAAACGAGCGCGGTGGGCAAATCGGGGCGCAGGCCCAGGCGCGCGCGGCCGGCGGAGCGATCTTCGAGTTGCGGTTCGTAAAAGCGCGGATGCAAAATCATGCCGGACGAGCGGAATATTCGATCGTCGGTGTGGCCCTCGGTGCGGGCCTGTTCGACGGCGCGGTCCGAGCCGCACACCAGATATTGCGGCTGGCGTTCGATCCAGAAATGCGGCGGGTAATCGGCGATATCGGTGAGTACCGTCAGGAATGGGCGTCCTGGGCACGCGTTCACAAAACTTTCGTAAAGGGCGCGATTAAAATGCGGCACGAAAGACACAAGCAAATCCGGCTTCGATTCGGCCCAGTATTTCGCCAGCAGGCGAACGGTTGCCTTGTGCCGCGAACGAATGGCGAACTGCAGAACCTTCATGAGCTGGATGCTGCCCAGGGTCCAGCCGCTGCGGAGCATCCAGTTGTAATAATCCTCGATGCGTATCCCCGAGTATTTCTTGAGGATATCGAGCTCTTCCATTATTTCCTGAATATTGGCGAGTTGGACGTTCCAGGGTAGGTTCTGGGCCTTGATGGACATATCCAGGGCCGTGGCGGCGGCGCGATGACCGCCGCCGGCGTCGAAAAAGCAAAACTCGATTTTGGGCATCGGGCGCGAGTGTGGCATTGCGAGTGCCATACTTTGCTAAAATTCGGTTAAAAGAGTGTGAACGATATCTAATCAGTTAAGTACCAGTGTTATCAGAAGTTTAGCGCGGTTGTCATTCGCGAGTAATAGAGCGGGTTCATATTTGGTCTCGTGAAGTGCGACCTACACGTCCACTCCTACTACTCTGGGCCGACCACCACCCCAGTCGTAAAGAGCATTTGCCGCGAAAGTTACAGTGACCCCCAGAAAATCTACGCCGCCCTGCAGCGCCGCGGGATGGATCTGTTCACGCTGACCGACCACGACTCGATCGAAGGCGCCGAAAAGCTGCGCAGCCAGCCGAATTTCTTCGTCAGCGAGGAACTGACCTGCCGGATGCCGAGCGGCACCGAAGTACACATCGGGGTCTACGACGTCAGCGAAAAGCAGCACGTGCAACTGCTGCAGCGCCGAAGTGATCTGGTGGCGTTGCTCATGTACCTGAGCGAGAAGCGGATCTTCTTCAGCATCAACCATGTTTTCTCCAGCGTGACCGGCCGGCGGGAGTTGGAGGATTTCAAGTGGTTCAACGAATACTTTCCAGCTTTTGAAATCAAGAACAGCCACATGCTGAAGCGGGCCAACGATGAGGCGGCCAAGCTTGCGAAACAGTGGGGCAAGATCGGCATCGGCGGCAGCGACGCGCATGCGTTGCCATCGGTGGGCACGGCCTACACCGAAGTGCTGGGCGCGCGCGACAAGGATGAATTCTTCGAAGGACTACGCAACGGACTGGGGCGCGTTTGCGGCGAGTCCGGATGCTTTACGAAGCTGACGCGCGACGTGTACGTGATCGTTTACGAAATGATGCGCGAGAAGATGTGGACCACGCTGCTCTCGCCGCTGGCTATTCTGATTCCCGGATTCACCCTCTGGAATTATTGCCACGAAGGGATGTTCATCCGGCACTGGGCCCCGGAAGTTCTGGGCCAACCTGAAACGAACAAACGTCTCCGCTGGATCTCTGAGCCGCAAACCATGGCCGAGGAGTACCTATGACGGTGGCACAAACGGTGTGGGGTCATATTCAATCGAACGATCACCGGCTGATGCGCAAGATTCACCGCTGGCGCGCGCCGCGGTGGTTTCGCATTTTGATGATCATGATGACGCGGCTGGGCGACGGGTGGTTGTGGTATTCGATCGGGTTGATTCTGCTGGTATTCGGCGGGTCTCAGAAGTTTTTGGCCATCGGCGCGGCCACGGCGGCGGCCGCGGCGGGGATCTTTTTGTTTCGCACGCTGAAACACGCTTCGCGGCGGAAGCGGCCTTGCGAAATCGAGCCGCATTGCTGGGCGTCGATCCTGCCGCCGGACAAATATTCGTTTCCGTCAGGACACTCGATTACGTCATTTGCCATCGCGCTTGCGATCGGAATGTTCTATCCCGATTTGCAGATTGTGTTGCTGGTGGTCGCGCTGCTGATCGCTTCTTCAAGAATTATCCTGGGAATGCATTTTCTCAGCGACGTGCTGGCTGGCTCGGCGATTGGGATCCTGCTGGGCTACTTCAGCTATCACGTTTTCTCGGTTCTGTAGCGATGCGCCATGAGCGGCCGCGGCTGCAACGAGCGAATTGGAACAAAGCCGGACGGCGCGCCGAGTTCGTGCGCATCTTCGCGCGAATGAAATCTAAGTGGCGGGCTTGACCGCGGCGCTTTCCGGAATGTTCGTGGAGTGCAGCAGGTCCACGACTGCGCGATACAATCGCGCCCTGACTTCGTGGCGCTCGTTGGCGCGAGTGAGATAGCGAACGCGGACATCGACTCCCGAACCGGTGGGCCGCACGTTCATCGAGGGCACGGCGGAGAAGGATTTCTGGGCGTCGCCGGTCGCCACCCGGTTCCACTCGTCTTCGGCGGTCTTGGCATTCGCGGCAGTGTCGTCAGCGGCGATTTTTTGAATACTCTCCGCGACTTTGTATGGATCCTTGTCGCCGGGCACCTGCACCTGAATTTCGTCCCACAGCCACTGGCCCGAGGTGGAAAAGTTGAAGTAGTGCCCCTCAATCGCGAAACTGTTTACGAAAGTCACTTTGCGGCCAGTGGGATGTCCGGCGTCGCTCCAGCTTCCCGTTTCGAGAATTACGGTGTGTAGCAAGCCGACGCTGAGCACTTCCCCGCCGACTCCATTGATCTCGACCCAGTCGCCGGGCTTGATGCCGTTCGGACCCATCAAAATAAACCAGCCGAAAAAGCCGACGATGAAATCTTTCATGGCGACGGTAATGCCGGCGCCGGCGAGCGCCGCGATCGTCGCAAAATTATTGGGAAACCCTAAAACCACCAGGAGGATGAGAACGATTCCGATGGCCTGAACCGCGAACAGCAGGATGGCGCGAATGGCGTGCATCTGGCGGCGGTCGATGGAGAGGTCGGAGAGGAAGCGCTGCACCAATGAGTTGGCGGCGAATATAAACAGCGCGATCAGGGCGATCCAAACGCCGCATAACAGGATGCCGTGAACAAATGCGTGGTGACGCGCTTGCGCGAGCGCCAGCCAGCCGGCGTAAACCGCCGCCAGGGACTGCTCGTCTTCCATGCGCTTGTCGTAGGCGGCGATGTTTTTCTGGTCGACGCCAAGGTGTTTGAGAAAAGTGACTTGTGAAATCGGCTGGCCCTTGGCGTCCACCGGGCCGGCTGGCGCGCTCGGCGGCGGTGGTTGCTCAACGGAGTGCGACGAAGCGACGGTCTTGGAATTCGGCCGAACTACCTTTTTTTGAGATTTCTCACTGTCCAAATCTTTTTCGAGGGCGTCGTGCGCGGCGGAGTCGGTGGCCGCGCGATCCAGAGCATTCTGGCGCGCCTGCTGCAGCAGGCTGATCTTGGTGCGCAGTGACCAGACCGCCTGCACTTGGGTGAGGAGGTTCTTGGCATGAGACGCTTCGGGAGAGGCGGCGGGGTTTAGGCTTTCGGCTTCCTTGGCGGCATGTGCTTGGGAGGCTTCGTGTTCGTCGAGCTGTTGTTGAATCACGGCGCGCTTGTCGCCGCCGACGCGGGTTAGGTCCTGATGGGCATCGTCGAGTTCGTCTTGATCGAGCGCGAGCTGGGCGTTGACCAAATCGAGGTCTTCCTGCACGGCGTCTTTGGTGCTGGCGGTGGCCTTGGCGAGCTGGGCGGTGAGCTGAGCTACGCGCGCGGTCTCCGCACTGACGCGTGCTTCCAAATCCACCAGACGTTTATTCAGATCGCGGGTCTGGGCCGTTTCGGGCGGAGGATTTTCCTTGGCGTCTTCGAGGGCCGCGGCAAAGGCGAGGTCGACGGAGTGGTCTGCAAGCCGCAACGCTTCCTGAGCGTACCGTTGTTCCCAGTGACTGACCGCGAGAAGAGCCAACTGCTGCGCGGTATCAAGAGCGCGAGTATCGACGAGCTGATCTTTGTGCTCGTTGCGAACCGTGTCCACGTAGAGCCGGCGCGGCGAATCGGCCCAACCGCGGGTGAAGATGGTCGCGGCCAGCGCCGCGATCAGCAGGACCAGCAGTACGGTGAGGACGATTTTTTCGGAGGTTTTCATTGGAATCCGCCTAAGCAGCAATTGTAATATGCCAGCAGCGCGGGCAGGACTTGGAATCGAAGCGAGCGTCCAGTTTCGCAACGGCTCCGCGCTATCCCCGGGAAAATTTTTGGGCCTGACGAGAATGACCTGTGTGTAAGTGGCGGGAATCGTTCCATGGAGAGGCGTCTGAAATGAAGATCAAGTCGAGGAAAGCGCCGGCACACCAGGGCCGAAAATCAGCTGGGGGCGCCAAAGCCCAACAATCCTTGTTCGGGCCGACGGTGGAAGAGCGCATCGCCATCGGCAAAGCGATCCGCGAGAAGGTGTCGCGAACTTCGCTGGGAAAATGGGAGCCGGCGAAGAACCGCGAAAATCCAGTGGAATTGCTGCGGCGGACAAATGAAGGGCGCATCCACGACCTCCTGCCGATTCGTTACGGGCGGATGCGGCAGTCGCCTTTTGCATTTTTCCGCGGCGCGGCCGCGATTATGGCTGCGGACTTGGCGACGACGCCGGCCACGGGATTGCGCGCGCAGCTTTGTGGTGACGCGCACTTAATGAATTTCGGAGGTTATGGCTCGCCGGAACGGCGAATCGTTTTCGACATCAATGATTTCGACGAGACGTTGAACGGGCCGTGGGAATGGGATTTGAAGCGGTTAGCTACCAGCGTGGTGCTGTCCGGACGTGAGCTGGGATTCAAGGACGGCCAGTGTTGCGACGCTACACGCGCGACGGTTGCATCGTATCGCTCGCACATGCGGGAGTACGCGCATATGCGGGCGCTCGACGCGTGGTATTCGCATCTGGAGGCTGGGTTGCTGATTGACGAGGCCGGGAGCGCGGATAGCAAAAAGTATTGGCGAGGGGTGATCGAGAGCGCGGAGACGCAAACTGACATTCGGATGTTTCCGAAGCTCACCAAGGAAAAAAATGGGAAACGGCGATTCGTGGACAACCCGCCGCTGGTTTACCATCCGCATGATATCGGGAAGATTGGAATTCATGTGCGCGAATTGTTCCACCGTTACCGGGAGACACTGCCGGAAGAACGCCGGGTGATTCTAGACCGCTACCACGTAATCGATATCGCGAGGAAAGTGGTGGGCGTGGGGAGCGTGGGCACGCGCTGCGATGTGGCTTTGCTGATGGCCAGCGAAAACGATCCGCTGTTCATTCAATTGAAGCAGGCCATGCCTTCGGTGCTGGATCCGTACGCGGGAAAGAGCCGCTACAAGAATCATGGGGAACGGGTGGTCACCGGGCAACGGATGTTGCAAGCGGCGACCGATGTGTTTTTAGGTTGGGCGCGCGACGATCGCGGGCACGATTACTATTTCCGGCAGCTCCGCGATATGAAGATGAAATTGGATTTGACCACGATGACCAGAACCGAATGGCTGGAATACGTGGAGATTTGCGGTTGGACGCTGGCGCGGGCCCACGCCCGCACCGGATCCTCGGCGCGAATCGGCGGATACATGGGGAAGAGCGACGCGTTCGATGCGGCGATCGAAACATTCGCCATCGCGTACGCGGACCAGACCGAACGCGATTATGAGTTGCTGGTGAAGGCGATTCGCGCCGGACGGCTGCCCGCGCAGCGGAACGTCGCGTAAGCTAGAGATCCAAAGGCAGCGGATTTTTTCCGGTGATGAGACGCGCGGAGCGGTCCCAGGTCAGGTAAAGCCAGGCCCACTGCATCATCACCAGCAGGCGATTTTGAAATTGCACGATGTATAGCAGGTGGATAAAGATCCAGATTAGCCAGGCGGGCAGGCCGGAGATTTGCAGCCAGTTTAGATCGGCGACGGCGGCGAAGCGGCCGATGGTAGCGAGATTCCCCTTATCGAAATAATGAAACGGTTTGACCTTTTCGCCGCGGAACCGCGCGCGAATCACTTTGGCGACGTAAGCGCCCTGTTGAATGGCGGGCTGCGCTACGCCGGGCAACGGCTGGCCGGTTTGATGGCTGAAATTCGCCAAGTCGCCGATGACAAATATTTCCGGATGGCCTGGCACGGTCATGTCCGGTTCGACCAGGACGCGGCTGGCTTTGTCGAGAGGCGCGCCGGCATTTTGATTGAGAATTTTTCCCAGGGGTGAAGCCAAAACTCCCGCCGCCCACAAAACCGTTCGCGTGGGAATTTTTTCGGTGCGATCCCCTTCTTTTATGGTGACGCCCTCGGCGTCGATTCCGGTGACCATGGCGCCGGTGCGGACGGTGACGCCCAGCCTTTCCAGCATTTTGCGCGCATCTTCCGACAACTTCGGCGGGTAGGACGGCAGCGGGCGGTCCGTGCCTTCGACCAAGACGATGCGGGTAGTGGCGGGATCGATATCGCGGAAATCGTGTTTCAAGGTGTCGTGCGCGATTTCGCCCAGCGCGCCGGCCAGTTCCGCGCCGGTGGGGCCGGCGCCGACGATGACGAAAGTCATCCAGGCACGCAACTTTTCGGGATCGCGTTCGCGCTCGGCAGCTTCGAAGGCGAGCAGGATTCGGCCGCGCATGGCCGTAGCGTCATTCAGATTTTTCAGGCCCGGGGCAAATTCTTCCCACTCGTCGTGGCCAAAATATTGATGGGTGGAACCGGTGGCGACGATGAGCGTGTCGTAATCAACGACGCCGTCGCTGAGAATGACCTGGCGCTTGGCGGTGTCAATGTTCACGGCTTCGCCGAGCAGAACCTGAGTATTTTTTTGTTTGCGCAACACCTGGCGCAGCGGCCCGGCAACATTGGCCGGCGAAAGCGACCCAGTCGCGACCTGGTACAGCAGCGGCTGGAAGAGATGATAGTTGCAGCGGTCGATCAGGGTGACCTGGACCGGAGCATTTTTAAGCTTCAGCGCGGCGGTGAGGCCGCCGAAACCTCCGCCCAGAATCACAACTTTATGCGTATCCATGCGCTAGAAAATCCCCGAAAACAGGCTAGCATGTTATTCCTTACACAAATTAGATGAAACGACGAGCCCTAACGATTGCGACAAATCTGCCGTTGATCATTGGCGTAAGTTTTGCAATTCGGGCGGCTTTTGCGATCAGCCAGGTGCGGCACATGCCGGCGAACCTGGTGGGACTGGTGCCCTTCCTAAATGAAGCCGGGAACATCGCGTTCTCGCTGGCCAAGGGGCATGGGTTCAGTTCGCCCTGGTGGCAGGAGACCGGGCCGACGGCGTGGTTGACGCCGGTGTATCCGTGGATCGTGTCGGTGATTTACCGGATTTTTGGAATTCACACGCCACATGCGCTTTACGCCGCGGTCTTGCTGAATATTATTTTTTCCTGCGCCACGTGTGTCCCGATTTATTTTATGGGCAAGAAGCTGGCGGGCAGCGGGGTGGCCAGCGGAGCGGCAGGGCTGTGGGCTATTTTTCCTAACGCGATAATACTTCCGTACGAATGGATCTGGGACACGTCGCTATCGGCGTTGCTGATGGCGATCATTTTATGGGCCACGTTGAAGCTGGCGGAATCGGCGCGGTGGCGCGACTGGGCCGGGTATGGGGTGCTGTGGGGTTTCGCGCTGATGACCAACCCGTCGTTGGGTTCGATGTTGCCGTTTTTGCTGGGGTGGGCCGCGTATCGCGGGCTGCGTCACCATTCCGTGGAGCTGTCGCGACCCGCGCTGGCGGTGGGTATCGCGATATTGTGTTGCGTGCCTTGGACCATTCGCAATTACGTTACGTTCCATAAATTGATTCCGCTGCGTTCGAATTTCGGTTTGGAATTGTGGGTAGGCAACAACAACAGTTATGACGAGACTCTGCAAATTGTGCCGGCGCCCGATCCGGCCAGGGCCGAGCTGCGCGAATACGTTCGGGTGGGCGAGACCGCATTTATGGCGGAGAAACTGAGCGCGGCGACGCTGTTCATTCGGACTCATCCGCGGCTAGAGATCGTATTGTGGTGGCGGAGATTCCTGGCGACATGGACGGGTTCGGAGACGCCGCTGAAAAGTTTTGCGGAGGCGGAGACGCTGCTGGTGCGGGTCGTCCTGGTGACGAATTTGCTGGCGGCGATCGGTACGGTACTCGGGATTTTCGTGCTGATTGCGCGGCGCAGTATTTATGCGTTTCCATTGGCCGCGCTTCCCTTGATCTACCCGGTGCTGTACTACGCTACGCACCCGTCTCTGCGCTACCGGCATCCCATTGATCCGGCGATCGTAATCCTCGTCGCCGTGGGCTTCACGAGCATTCTGAATCGTCGTAATACGCCATCCGCTGAGCTCCCCGTATCTACTTCTCAGGCCTGAAATCCATCCAAGTCAATGTTTGGTAAGGAGTTGCTGACTCTGGCGTCGAGCCTCGATTATTCGACGCGACCTTTAGAAAATCCTTACGAATCTCTTACGGGTTCCTGATGCGCGCGGAGTAGCCTTTTTTCATGAAGGCATCGCGACGGATTTACGAATCACGGGCAATAGTGCCCTGCAATCCAACCTCAGATTGTCGCGGCCGTTTTCGACACCCTAGAAAGGTCGATTTTTCGGCCTGACCTTCCAAAAAAAAATAAATCTTCGATCTGGCGACCTTGGTCTAAGAAACGGGGGAGATGCGAATGAGTGGCAGAACATGGTGGTTCTTGCAGGTAGCAGTGGCGGCAGCGGCGGTGATGATGTTTTCTGGTGTGGCTCACGGCCAAGATGCTTCGACGACGGACAGCGCGGCGGTTGCCGCGGACAATGCCGCGAGCAATGGCGCGCAGAACGTAAACAATTCCAGCACAAATCTGGCGGCTAATTCAAATTCTGCCGACGGTGGCGCGGCAGCTTTGCCTGCCTCCGGGAATTCGGTGCCAGACGATTCGCAGCAGCCGGCCAGTTCTTCCACCTCCACTGCGCCGAAGCCGCCGGACAACGCGAACTATGTGCTGCAAGGAAACTTTTTTCAACGGCTCGCACAATTTTATAAACAGGATTGGGCCGGGACCAATCCGAGTACGCCTCTTGCGGCGAAGCGCGGACTGCCGGCGCCATTGGATTCAGGCCCATTTCCTTCGGCCGACTGGGGTTATGGAGGTTCACCGGATATTGGCGCGCCTGACGGCAATACGTACCCTTTGATGTCCGCGCTGGGGCTTAGCAACAGCCGCACGAAAGTCTATGGATGGGTGGCGACCAGCATAAATTTCAGCACCTCGGGCCAAAACAACTTCCCGGTTACGTACGACATATTTCCTAACAAGATCGAGGTCAATCAAGCGGTCGTTTACATCGAGCGTCTGCCGGATACGGTGCAAACCGACCACTTCGACTGGGGATTCCATCTGACTTCGTTTTGGGGCATCGACTATCGCTTTACGACGGCCAAAGGCTACTTCAGCCAGCAACTGCTGGCTTCCAACAAGCAGTACGGCTTCGATCCAGTTCTCGAATACGTGGACCTGTATTTCCCGGTGAAAGACGGGTTGAACATCCGAGTCGGCCGGTTCCTCTCGGTTCCGGGAATCGAAGCGCAATTGGCGCCGAACAATTACAACATGACCCACTCGCTGCTCTACTCCATCGATCCTTTCACCGACACGGGCGTCTACGCCACGCTGAAATTGAACCCGCAATGGATCGTACAGTTCGGAGTGTCTGGTGGCCACGACGTGGCGCTGTGGACCAGCGACGCCAAGGCGTCTGGTATTTTCTGCCTGAATTATTCCACGGCGAGCAACAAAGACAATTTTTACGGCTGTGCGAACGGCATCAATGACGGCAAATATGCCTATAACAATTTGCAGGACTACGATTTCACCTGGTATCACAAATTCAACAGCAAATGGCACATGGCTACCGAGACTTGGTACATGTACGAACGCGACGTGCCGAACGTGGCCGGGAACGTATCTAATCCGATTACCCCGGAACTGGGAGCCAATGGCGCGTTCTGCAAATCCGGTGTGTTGCGCTGCACCGCTCCGGAATACGCGATCGTCAACTATTTGAATCGCGAGATCAATTCGAAATTCATGATCGGATTTCGTTCCGATTTCCTCGACGACAAGAAAGGCCAGCGCACCGGCTTCGCCACGAAATACACGGAAAACACGCTGTACGCCACCAAATACATCGGCAGCACGATCATGCTGCGGCCGGAAATTCGCTTTGACCACTCCTGGGATCTGGCGGCTTATAACAACGGACGAGCCCGCAACCAGCTCTTCTTCGGCATGGATTTGATTTACAAGTTCTGATTCTTCACAACACCGCGCGGCCCAAATCATTATGAAACCCTTACGGCTTCCTTATGCTTTCCTCACGGGGGCGGACGTATCGTCCAAATGCATGCGGTCCCGCTGAATTGAGCGCAAGGCGCGGGACCGGGGAGGGCGAACATGCTGGCTATCGCTGGGTTCGCAATTGTCGGTGTTCTCGTCCTGGGATTCTACGGGTACGTATTTTTGCAGCTCTACCGCGAGCACCAACGAGTTGGCGCGCTGGAAAAGCGTTTGAGCGACCACCTGGTGGGAATGGATGCGGAAAATGAGTCGGAGTCGGACTCGCCCAGAAAGTTCACGAAGGACGCGCGGCACGAGACCTTAATTCAGGTGGGAGTAGCGATCGGCGGCCTGGTAGGAATATTCGCTGAAATTGGGCTGTTGAATCAGCTGGTCGATTCGTTTCGCTAGGCAATGAGTGCAAGGCAGATTTCTTGAATTGGGATAGGGAGTGAACAAATGCAAGACGTCGTTTTTATCCTAGTGACGATTGGATTCTTCGCGGTGGCGATGGCCTACGTGCGCGGCTGCGATCGCCTGAAGTAGGGGAGCGGAAATGATCGGGAATATCGTTTTGCTGGGAATTTGCGTGCTGGTGCTGGGGTATTTGTTCGCGGCGCTGCTGTGGCCGGAGAGGTTCTAGCAAAAATGACAGCGAATGGTTGGCTGCAGATTTTTGTTTTTTTTGCCGCGGTTTTTCTGGTGACGAAACCGCTCGGCGTTTTTATGTCCCGGGTGTACGACCGCAAAAAAACGTTCATGGACCCGGTCTGGCGACCCATCGAACGGCTGATTTACAAACTGACCGGCGTGGACGAGCAGCACGAAATGCGCTGGACGGAGTACGCGTTCGCGATGCTGTGCTTCAGCCTGGTGCCGATGATCGTGCTGTACGCCATCGAGCGCGTGCAGCAATGGCTGCCCTGGAATCCGCAAAAATTAGGCGCGGTAGCGACGGACCTGGCGTTCAATACCGCCGCTTCGTTTACGACCAATACGAACTGGCAAGCGTACACGCCGGAAGTCACGATGAGTTACTTCACGCAGATGGCCGGCCTGGCGTATCACAACTTCACTTCAGCGGCAGTGGGCATCGCGCTGGCTATCGCAGTGATTCGCGGCATCGCGCGACGGGAGCAGGACACGATTGGGAATTTCTGGGTGGACATGACGCGGACGATGCTCTGGGTTTTGCTGCCGGCGTGCCTGGTTATTTCTATGGTGTTTGTGTCGCAAGGCGTGATTCAAAACCTGAAGCCGTACGTGACCACCGAAATGGTTGACGCGCAGACGGTGCCGGTTACTGGTGCAGATGGCAAGACGACCACGCAGGTGGTGAAGGAACAAGTGATTCCGCAGGGGCCGGTGGCTTCGCAGGAAGCCATCAAGATTTTCGGGACCAACGGCGGCGGATTTTTCTACGCCAACAGCGCGCATCCTTACGAAAACCCCACGCCGCTGACAAATTTTCTGCAGCTGGTGATGATCTTCGCGATTCCGGCGGGGCTGACGTACACGCTGGGGCGGATGACGGGTTCGCAGAAGCACGGATGGGCGGTCTGGGGCGCGATGGCCGTGCTGTTTGCCGCGGGCGTGGTTTGCGCCTATTCCGCGGAGGCGCGCGGGAATCCTCTACTGCTCGGCGTGGACCAGACCGCCAGCGCGCAACAGCCCGGCGGAAACATGGAAGGCAAGGAAGTGCGCTTCGGCATCACGAATTCCGCGTTGTACGCAACGGTGACGACCGACGCGAGCTGTGGCGCGGTGAATGCGATGCACGATTCGTTCACGCCGCTGGGCGGCATGGTGCCGCTGGTGAACATCATGCTGGGCGAGGTGGTGTTTGGCGGCGTGGGTTCGGGGCTGTACGGAATGATTGTGTTCGTGATTCTTGCGGTGTTCATCGCGGGATTGATGGTCGGACGGACGCCGGAATACTTGGGAAAAAAGATCGAAGCGTACGACGTGAAGATGGCCATGCTGTCCGTGCTGATTTTCCCGCTGGTGATTCTGACGTTCACGGCGATTTCGGTGGTTTCGGCGAAATTCGGCACGCCTTCGATTTCGAATCCGGGGCCGCACGGGCTGTCGCAGGTTTTGTATGCGTATACGTCCGGCACCGGGAACAACGGATCGGCGTTCGCCGGATTCAACGGCAACACGCTTTGGTACAACACCACGATCGGGTTCACGACGCTGTTTGGGCGATTTTTTGCGGTGATACCGATTCTGGCCATCGCGGGAAGTCTGGCGCGCAAAAAATTCGTGCCGGAATCCGCGGGAACCTTTCCGGTAACCACGCCACTGTTCAGTTCCCTGCTGGTTTTTGTGGTGCTAATTGTCAGCGCGCTGACGTTTTTTCCGGCGCTGAGTTTGGGTGCAATCCTGGAGCATCTGCTGATGCATGCGGGAAAGGTGTTCTAAGAAACCATGGTCACTTCCACGAAAAGCAGTAAGAGTGAAAAATCGCGCTGGGGCCGGGACATTGTGGTTCCGGCGCTGGGGTCGTCGTTGGTGAAGTTGAACCCGCGGACCCTGGCGAAAAACCCCGTCATGTTCGTGGTGGAGGTCGGCGCGGTGCTGACCTCCGTGGATCTGGTGCGCGGGCTGATCCATCATTCCCAGGGGTTCGGATTCTCGCTGCAAATTACGGTGTGGCTGTGGTTCACCGTGTTGTTCGCGAATTTTGCGGAAGCCATGGCGGAGGGGCGCGGGAAGGCCCAGGCCGAAGCGCTGCGGCGGGCGAGGTCGGAAACTATTGCGCGGCGAGTATGCGCGAATGGCTCGATCGAATCGGTGCCGGGTTCGAAGCTGCGGCTGGGTGACGTGGTGATGGTGGCGGCGACGGAATTTATTCCCGGGGACGGCGAAGTGATTGAGGGAGTCGCCTCGGTAGACGAATCCGCGATCACCGGAGAGTCAGCGCCGGTGATTCGCGAATCGGGCGGCGATCGCTCGGCAGTGACCGGCGGCACGCGCGTACTGTCGGATGAAATCAAGGTGCGCATCACTTCGAATCCGGGCGAAACGTTCCTGGACCGGATGATCAAGTTGGTGGAAGGCGCGTCGCGGCAGAAGACGCCGAATGAGATCGCGCTGAATATTTTATTGGCCGGGCTGACGATTATTTTTCTGCTGGCGGTGGCTACGCTGCAGCCCATGGCGATTTATTCCGGCGCGCCACAGTCGGTGTTTGTGCTGGTGGCTTTGCTGGTCTGCCTGATCCCGACGACGATTGGCGGATTGCTCTCCGCGATTGGCATCGCGGGAATGGATCGGGTGCTGCAGAAGAACGTGCTGGCCATGTCCGGGCGCGCGGTGGAAGCGGCGGGCGACGTGGATACCTTGCTTCTGGACAAAACCGGAACGATCACGCTGGGCAACCGGCACGCGACGGAATTTATTCCGGCGCCGGGTGTGACCGATGCGGAAGTGGCCGACGCGGCGCAACTCGCGTCGCTGGCGGATGAAACGCCGGAAGGGCGTTCGATCGTGGTGTTGGCCAAAGAGAAATATGGTTTGCGCGGAAGAGAGCTGGCGGCTTCGGCGGCGACGTTCATTCCCTTCTCCGCGACCACGCGGATGTCTGGCGTGGACATGGACGGACGCAAAATCCGCAAGGGCGCGCCGGACGCAATCATCAAGAATGTGAGGGACGCCGGTGGGACGATTCCACCGGAAGTTAAGGAAGCGATCGAACGGGTAGCGAATTCGGGTGCTACTCCGCTGCTGGTCGCCGAAGACAGCCGCGTTCTCGGTATCGTGCACTTGAAGGATATCGTCAAAGGCGGGATGCGCGAGCGCTTCGAGCATTTGCGCGCCATGGGCATCCGCACGGTGATGATCACCGGCGATAACCCGTTGACGGCGGCGGCGATTGCGCGCGAAGCGGGGCTCGACGATTTTCTGGCCGAGGCGCGGCCGGAAGATAAGCTGGCGCTGATTCGCAGTGAGCAAGCCAAGGGCAAACTGGTGGCGATGACCGGCGACGGCACCAATGACGCGCCGGCGCTGGCGCAGGCGGACGTCGGCGTGGCCATGAATGCCGGCACGCAGGCGGCGAAAGAAGCGGGAAACATGGTGGACCTGGATTCGAATCCCACCAAGCTGATTGAGATTGTCGAGATTGGAAAGCAATTGCTGATTACGCGCGGCGCGCTGACCACGTTTTCAGTGGCGAACGACGTGGCGAAATATTTCGCGATTATCCCGGCGATGTTCGCGGCGGCCCTGCCGCAGCTGGGCGTGCTGAACGTGATGAACCTGAAGACGCCGGAATCAGCGATTCTCTCGGCGGTGATTTTCAACGCGTTAATCATTATTGCGTTGGTGCCGCTGGCGCTGCGCGGAGTCAAATACCGGCCGCTGGGCGCGGAAGCGCTGTTGCGTCGAAATTTGCTGGTCTACGGGCTCGGCGGAATTATTGCGCCGTTTATCGGAATCAAAATCATCGACGTGCTGATCACGCATATTGGACTGGCGTAAGGATAAGGAACACATGAAACGCAATTTCTTGATTTCAATCTGGATGACGGTGGTCACGACGGTGCTGCTGGGTATCATTTATCCGCTGGTGGCGACGGCACTGGCGCAACGGATATTTCCACGACAGGCTAACGGAGAAATGATCAGCGCGGGCGGGACGGCGGTGGGATCGAGCCTGATCGGGCAGCCGTTCAGTTCGCCGGGATATTTTCATCCGCGGCCGTCGGCGGCGGGTCCTGCGGGATACGATCCGGACGCCTCGAGCGGAGGCGCCTCGAATTTGGGGCCCACGAATTCGGCACTGATCACGCGGGTAAAGGCGGACGTGGAACGCGCCGAGACGGAAAATCCGGGGACGGCAGTTCCGGCGGACATGGTGACCACTTCGGGTTCGGGCCTGGATCCGCACATTTCTCCGGCGTCGGCGGAGTTTCAGGTTCCGCGCGTGGCCAAAGAACGCCGAGTGAGCGAGAGCGAAATTCGCGCGCTGGTTCAAAAGCACACGGAGGGGCGTCAGCTGGGATTTTTGGGCGAGCCGCGGGTGAATGTATTGGAACTAAACCTGGAATTGAATGCCGTTCATCCGTTGCGCTAGACGCGAAAGCGCCGCACCAAGTCCGCACTAAAATACTTATTGAAAATCTAGCTGGAGGCAGCGGAAACGGATTTCCGGTCCGAGTCTACGTGTGCGGCGGGATTGGCGCGCAAAAGCAGGACCGGACACGACGCCTGCTTCACCACAATTTCCGCAACCGAGCCAAAGACGAATTTGCGCCAGCCGGTCATGCCGTGGGTGGCGATGACGACCATATCAACGTTGTTGCGCTCGGCGGAACGGACCAGTTCCATGCCGACGTCGTTGGCACTGCCGAGCTCGGTGCGCACCTTAATATTCTTGGGCGCGAGAGTGGCTGCCAGATCGGTTAGGCGCTTGGCGGCATCCGCGGTGAGACCTTCGTCGAAGGCGCGTTCTTTCAGGATCGAAACGTCCGCGGGCAGGTTTTGAATGGCCGGTTCCACATGGACCAGCAGCAGTTCGGCGCCGAAACGCGAAGCCATGTCAGCGGCTATGTTCATCGCCGCGTGCGAAGGATCGCTGAAATCGATGGGAGCAAGAATGAGTTTGGGAGGCAGCATGGGTCACTTCCTTTGCGCCGAGATGCGGGCGTGAGTGCGTTTTGTAGCGGGATAGTATCAAACGATTTGGGCGCAGAGTTACTAGCAGGTTGCGGCTGGATGAATAAAGCGCGATTCGGCAGGCGAATCAGGGATATTTTTCGATTTTGCCCGCCGATTCGGGGAGCGCGACCGAAGTTCCGCCGGGGATGGGTAGTTCTGGGGCAGAAAGCAGCCGGATGAAGACGGTACGCGTGGTCAGTTCCCTCCAGTATTATCTCGGGAGATAAAAGCGAAACGGCGCGAGAGCTAAGGCACGAACGCCGTAGAGGGTGGTTCAAAGCATGCAAGTTCGGCAGCGGGTGCGCGCGAAAGGATTTACGGTGGAGAAAACGCTGGCCATCTTGGCTCTCGTTTTGGCAAGTTCCGCCGCCGTAGTGGGTCAAAGCAGACCGCCGGACGACGACGACGTTGCGGTCGGAGCGCAATACGATTCGACGCATGTTTATGTGGCGCCGAGCGACATGGATGCTTTCGTGACGAGTTTTGCGGCTACGTTTGCCGGCACGCCCTCGAAGAAATTGGTGACCAACGTCCTGCCGGTTCCGAGCAGTACCGAATTTCAGTATTTGTGGACGCCGGTTGGGACCCTATCGGTTTTTGGATTCGAAACGCCGATTCCCTATCCGTTTGGACAGGAGCGGACCGGATATTTAGTTACCGATATGCCGAAGGCGATCGCGGCCGCGCGCGCGGCGGGCGCGGAGATGATGGTCGAGCCGTTCAAGGATCCGATTGGAATGGACGCGGTCATTCAGTGGCCGGGCGGCGTGAAGATGCAGCTCTATTGGCATTTCACCGCAGCGAATTACCCCGCGCTGAAAGCCATTCCGGACAACCGGGTGTATGTGTCGCGCGATGTAGCTGACAAATTTGTAGAGGATTTTCTGCGCTTCTCGAAAGGCAAGGTCACTGCGGACGAGGCGCAGGCCGATGGGGGCGAGATTGGGCGCGCGGGCGAAACGTATCGTCGCATCCGCATAAATTCTCTGTTCGGCAATATGCAAGTGCTGGTGACGGACGGACATTTGCCTTACCCCTTCGGACATGAAATCAGCGGATATCCGGTGGAAGACTTGAACGCGACGATGGCCAAGGCCAAAACTTCAGGGGCGAAGGTTCTGTTCGGCCCATACGCCGGCAAGGATCGAAACACCGCGATGCTGGAATTTCCTGGCGGCTACATTGCGGAAATTCACAGCGCGGCCGAGCAGAAAGAAGCAACGCGCAGTCACTGAAGACATTTAAGCCCAGAAAAAAGCCGGGAAATTATTTAGTCGCGCGGGGGGTCCGACCTTTGGCGGCGGGCGGTTCGAAGCGGTAGCCGATCCAGGGTTCGGTGTGGATGTAGCGCGGATGCTGGGGGTCGGGTTCGATTTTCTTGCGGAGCTGGTTGATGAAGACGCGGAGGTATTCGGTCTCGTCGCCGTAGTCCGGACCCCAGACAGCTTGCAACAGGCGGCGGTGGGCTTGGGATTTTCCAGCGTTGGCGACGAGCTGCCGAAGCAGCTCGAATTCCTTGGGCGTCAACTTTACGGGAGCGCCTTTTACGGTGACCGCGCGTTTTTCGAAATCGATCACCAGATCGTCGGAAACGAAGGCCGGGATGGCGTCGCCGGGGCCGGCGCGACGCAGGGCAGCGCGGATGCGGGCCATCAATTCCTCGACGCCGAAGGGCTTGACGACGTAATCATCGGCGCCCGCGTCGAGCGCCTGGACCTTGTCGCGTTCGCTGTTGCGCACGGTGAGCATGATGATGGGAACGTCGCTGGAGGCCCGAATTTCGCGGCAAGTATCGAGGCCGGAGATGCCGGGCAGATTCACGTCGAGAACGATCAAGTCGGCGTGCTCGGTACGGATAAGACTGAGCGCCTCTTCTCCCGATTTGGCTTCGATGATGGAATAACCGTGCGAGGAAAGAGTGGTGCGCATCACCCGGCGGATTTGGGGCTCGTCGTCGACGATGAGAATGGTTTGGTCAGGCATCAGTCTCCGGAGCGGACGCTGCGATCGATGGGCACGGTAAAGGAAAACACGGACCCCTGGCCGCGCTGGCTGGTTAGGGTGATGGTTCCGCCGTGGGCTTCGATGATGGCTTTGGCGATGGGCAGACCCATGCCGGTGCCCTGCACCAGATAGCGCTGGTCCTTGCCGCGATAAAATTTTTCGAAGATCAGGGTTTGCTCCATATCGTCGATGCCGGCGCCGCGGTCGGCCACGCTGGTCACCACGAAATCCTGATTCGCTTCGGCAGTGATGGTAATGGGCTGATCGGCGGGAGAGTACTGATTCGCGTTTTCGATCAGATGCACGAGCGCTTCGCGGATGCGGCCGAGGTCTACGCGCACGTGGGGCAGCCCCGGGGGAATTTGGACGCGAACCTCACGTCCGCACAGGGAAAGCTTGCATTGGGCCAACGCGGCCTGGACCACGTCGTCGATGGGCAGACTCTCAATGCGGAGTTCGACTTCGCCGGCATCGAGGCGGGCCATCTCACCGGCTTCGCCGACGAGGCGGTTCAGACGATCGGATTCTTCATTGATGATGGTCAGCAGCTCGTGGCGCTGGCGATCGGTGAATGTTTGAGTCGAGAGCAAATTGGTAACGGAGGCTTTGATCGAGGTCAGCGGAGTGCGCAAAGCGTGGGTGACGGAATCGAGCAGCGCGGTGCGCAGGCGTTCGCTTTCGCGAGCAGCTTCGGTAAGGCCAAGCTGTTCGATGGCTCGCGCGCGCTCGATGGCCACGGCAACGAGCGTGCCGACCGCTTCGAGGGTCTGGCGCGAAAGCATGGTGCCAGAGACACCCAAACTGCCGATGGGACGGACGCCAAGGCGAAGCGGAACGAGGCAAATGCTGTTGGCCACATCCAGGAGCGGCTCATCCCGAACGACGACGGCCTTCAGAGTTTCGAGGTCGAGCTTCGGAATCACCGGGCCGGAGCGGTAGATTTTTTGTTTTTCGGCGAGCAGGAGCGCGGCGGCGCCAACTTCGAAAATATTCACGATCTGGTTGGGAATGCGGTTCAGCAATTGAATGACGTTACCGGATTCGAGCAGCCCCTGGCTGAAAGAATAGAGTTTTTCGATTTCGCGGCGGCGGGCGGAAGCATCTTCGGCTTTCTGGCGAGCGCGCGAAGATAAGTGACTGGCCAGGACGGAGACGACCAGAAAGGCGAAGAGCGCGACCCAGTTTTGCGGATCGGCCACGGTAAAACGGCCCACCGGCGGCAGGAAATTGTAATTGAACGCCAACATGGCGACGATGGACATAAAAACGGCGACTGCAATGCCCCAGACCGTAGAAACCGCTAGAATGGCTAGTAGTAAAGTGAGCGCAACCGTGGTGGGATTTACCGGCAGGATGTATCGATAAAAAAGGCTGATGCCCATCACGACGACGAACGCGCTGAGAAAGCGGACGAACCGCATCAGGATGGAAGTGCGCACGTAGATATTCTACCGTAGCTTGCTCCGGGCCCTGAAAAAGAGAATGAATCGAACATGAAAACTCCAGAAGAATGGCTGGCTGAATCAAATCCCGCCGAGAGGACCAAGGGCTCGCTGAAGCTATTTCTGGGCTATGCGCCGGGAGTGGGCAAAACCTTCAGCATGCTGAGCGAAGCGATCCGGCGGCACAGCCGCGGCCAGGATGTGGTGATCGGCATTGTGGAGACGCACGGGCGCAAAGGAATCGCCGAGCTGGCGTCGCAGATGGAAACGATTCCGCGGCGGATGATGGATTACAAAGGGACGCTATTCGCGGAAATGGATCTGGACGCGATTTTGGAACGGAAGCCGCTGGTCGTGCTGGTCGACGAACTGGCCCATACCAATATTCCCGGTTGCAAAAACCGCAAGCGGTATGAGGACGTGCTGGAAATCCTGGAAAACAAAATCGACGTGATTTCGACGGTAAATATCCAGCACATTGAAAGCATCGCGCCGACCGTGCGAGCCATCACCGGCGTCCCGGTGCGCGAGACGGTGCCGGATTGGGTGCTGCAGGTGTCGGACGAAACGGTGATGGTCGACCTGACTCCCGAGGCGCTGCAAAATCGCATGCGCCGCGGCGACGTCTATGGCACGGAAAAAATCGAGCAGGCGCTGAAGAATTTCTTCCGGCGGGGCAATTTGATCGCTCTGCGCGAGTTGGCATTGCGCCAGGTTGCGGAGCAGGTGGATCGCAGCCTGGAATCGTACATGGAGGAAAAAGACATTCAGGAGAGTTGGGGCGTGCGCGAGCGGATTGCGGTATGTATCAGCGCGAACCCCAAGGCGCAGTATTTAGTGGCGCGGGCGGCGCGCATGGCGCGACGGATGGATGCGGAACTGTTCGCGGTGCATGTAGACCTGGAGGGCGAGGCGGACGAAGACGACGAAAAGGCCCTGCAGTCCAATCTGCAGTTCGCGGAAAACCTGGGCGCGAAACCGGTGCGGCTGAAAGGAGAGAGCATCGCGGCGGCGACCGCGCAGTTTGTGCGGGAGAAGCACATCACCCAGGTCATTTTTGGAAGATCGCCGACGGAAGGATGGAAAAAACTTCTATACATGAACGGAATCAACCGATTTTTAAGCGAAGCGCCCGCCGTGGATGTGCATATCGTCACCCAAGAGGCGGAATAGGTTCGAGGTTCGACCGTTCAGCGCACGGCGCCTGCCGGTACCGGTGGGCGGGGGCCTTTTGCGAGATCATAGGAACCACCTGCCGGTTCGCGACATCCGCCGGGAAATTGCGCAGGCGTTCCAGCAGTCCGGTGGTCACTTCCTGGCCGCGCGCGACCAGGAGCACGCCTGACCCCGATTTCAAATCCTCACCAAGCGAATCCCAGAACGCGCCTGGCAGTTGCAGCGCGGGAGGACTGGCGAGCAGCCGCCATTCCTCGAGATCTCGACTCTCTCGAGTCCGGAGAAAATCGCGCCGATCATCCCCTGGCCCAGGTGTGCGCTCCCTTGGCTAGAATGCCCCCGGAAAATCTTCCTCGCATACTCTGCGTTGCGATCCAAACCGTAGATACCTTCGGAAGTGGAATCGAGAATGATCAAACGCTCGGTTCCGAGGCTCTCGCGTTCCGCTTCCGCCGTTTTTCTGGCCATAAACTGCCCTAACTGCCCGCCGACGCTGATTAGCAATTTGGCGAAGTCTTCGTCGCCGCCCTGGGTTCCGGGGCCAAAGAGCGCGAGTACGCCGAGTGCTCCAGCCCCAACGCTGAGCGGAATGGCGACGGCGGCGTGCGGCTCGGTAGTGCTCGCCGGCGCACATGACCGTAAGACCTGGCCAACGAGATCTTCGCCGGCGACCGGGGCCTGGGAGAGTTCGGCGGGCGGCTTTCGCGGCGAAGATCGAGGCCAGGAGGTCAGCAGGGCGACCTGGCTTGGTGATGCATCACCCTGCCAGATTTCGCCGCGGTCGAATCTTGCGAACTCGCAAAGAGCGCTGAGGATGCCATCGGCAGCGCCGCGCAGGTCGGTGGATTCGGCGAGAACCCGCGAAACCGAAAATTGTAAGGCGGTCTTCTGATGAGCCAAATGCCGCTGGATGGAATACAGGATAACGCGCTCGAAGGCCGCGGAATTCATGCGGCTGCCCACGGTGTAATCCTCGGCGCCTGCGCGGACGGCTTCCAGAGCTTGCACTTCGTCGTACAAGCTGCTGACCACGATGACCGGGGCTTCTTTGGCCGCCAGGATGAGATTGCGGAGACTATCGATGTCCCGGTAATCCGGAACCGCGAGGTTGACGAGCAAGACATCGAACGAACTGCGCAGTAGTGACCCCGCGGCCTGGGCCAAAGTGGCGACAGTCGTGATCACGAAAGTCGCGGTCCGGACATCGGCGAGCTTCTGGCGGACGTCGGCTTCGCCCGTCGGGTCGGCGATGATGAAAAGAATCTTAAAAATCTTGATGCTCATAAGATTGACGAGCTCCGGAGAGCATTTGGGGATAGAACCGTCCACCTAGTTCAAGAATCGTCCATTGGTGAGAAAAGGTTTAGTCGAGGAGCCGAGTTGAAACCCAGAGCTTTGGAGCGCAAAAGGCAGGTTCAGCGATGGAGGTTAAGACTCGTCGGAAGGGATATCAAAATTGACTAATTCGCTCTGAAACCCTCTGGTCCTGACCGCGCCGTAAGCGATGCCGACGGCCATCCAGACCGCGCCCAGTTTCAAGGCCGGGCCGCTGAGTTGGCTCCAAATGAAGGCGCAAATCAGGAAACCGAGAAGGGGGGAAATGAGATTGAGTATATTTTTTTCCTCGGCGCGGAGGTAATAGCGGACGAGCGCGGCAATGTTGACGCCCATAAAAGCGAGCAGGGCTCCGAAATTCAAAAGATCCGCGCCCTGATCGTAGGTAATAAGGAACGAGCCAATGAGCGCGATCACTCCTACAAAAATGACGTTGTTGCGTGGGACCCGGCTTTGGGGATCGATCGCGCCAAAGAATTTTTTCGGAATCCCATTGCTGCGGCCCATGCCGTAAAGCAAGCGCGCCGCGCCCAGTTGCGAACCCATGCCGGAACCGATGTTGGCAATTAGGATCGTAAAGTTGATCAACTGAAACAGAAAATATCCGCCGGCAGTTTGGGCGACCAGCGGGAAGGCGGAAGTGATTTTGTCCGCCGGGAAGGGCTGGTCGCGCCAGACCAGTTGCGCGGCGTAAACCTCGAGCGAAGCCAGGACGCCGGTGATCAGGCAAACCAGCACAGTGGCGAGCATGATGTTGCGGCGCGGATTTTCGACTTCCTCGGAAAAGGTGGAGATGGCGTCAAAACCGATGTAGGTGAGCACCGCCACGGAAGTTCCGTGAAAGACGCTTTTGAAACTGAACGTGGCAGGATTGTAGAAGGGATGAGTGAAGAATCCCTGGCCGAATTCGTGAAGATTCCAGAGAAAGCGAACGACGAAGACGAAAAAAATGACGACGACAATGCTCATTCCCGCAGCCATCACGTCGTTGATGCGCGCGGAGGTCTGAATACCGCGGCTATTGAGCAGCGTGAACGCTCCGGCATAAAAAAAGACGAGCACCCAGTAGGGCAGGAACGGAAGAATATTCTGAGTGAGCTGGCTGCAAATGATGGTGCAGATCAGCGGATTCAGAATGTAATCCATCACGATGGCCCAGCCGGTGACGTAGCCCAGCGCCGGATTCAATTCCTGGCCGACGTAGGTATAGGCGGAGCCGGCCGAGGGATAAGCGCGGGCCATTTTTCCGTAGCTGACCGCGGTGAAAAGCATGGCGACCATGGCGATCAGAATGGTGGTAACCACGTGACCGCGCGCGTCGTTGCTGATGACGCCGTAAATGCCCATCGGCGCGATGGGCTGAATGATCACGATGCCGATGATGATCAGGTCCCAAAGGCCGAGGACGCGACGCAGTTTTGCCGGGGCGCCGCTGGCTGGCGTGGTGGAGGTGGTCATTCGGTGACGACGGCCTTGACCAGGTTGCGCGGAGCGTCCACATTGCAGCCGTTCAGAATCGCGAAGTGATAGGCGAAGAGTTGGAGCGGCACGACTTCCAGAATCGGCAAAAGCAATTCTGGCGCGGGCGGCACGAAGATCACGTGGTTCGCGATTTTGGCGATTTCGCGATCGCCTGCGGTGGCGATGGCGATGGTTTTGCCGCCGGTGGCTTTGATGTGCTCGATGACGGCTAGAGTCTTGTGATAACGCAACATGGAATCCGGGTCGGAGGCGTCGCGCGTGGCGATGACGATGATGGGAAGTTGGTCGTCGATCAGCGCATTGGGGCCGTGGCGCAATTCGCCGGCGGGCATGCCTTCGGCCTGCACGTAGGAAATTTCTTTGAGCTTCAGCGCGGCTTCACGCGCAATCGAGTAGTGCACGCCACGCCCCAAAAACAGGAAGGCACGCGCGTGCTGAAATTCACGGGCGCAGGCCAGGGCCAGGGTGTTCCATTGCGGCAACGCTTTTTCGATTTCGGCGGGAATCGCGTCGAGCTCGATGAGATGCGCGCGCGTCGTTTCGGAGGTGAGGCGGCCACGTTTGCGCGCCAGAAATAAAGACAGGAGATACAGAATCGTGAGTTGGGAGGTAAAACTTTTGGTCGCTGGAACAGCTTTTTCTAATCCGGCACAGGTATTCAGTTTGGCGCTGGCTTCGCGGGAAATGGTGGAATCGGCGACATTCGAAATGGCGACGGTTTTTGCGCCGCGGTTGAGGGCTTCGCGTTGCGCGGCGGTGGTGTCCGCGGTTTCGCCCGACTGGGTGATGACTACCACGATGGGATCCGCGCCGGCGTGGGTCGAGCGGTAGCAATATTCGCTGGCGTATTCGACGTCGACCGCGATGCCGGCCAGGTCTTCCATCATGATTTCGCCGGCCAGACCGGCGTGACGGCTGGAGCCGCTGGCGGCGATGATTATTTTCTTGAAAGCGAAGAGCGCGTTTTCGATGGGCTGGAGCGCTTGGCCGAAAATAATATCGCCATCGACGTTCTGCCGGATGGTTTCGCGAATGGCTCGCGGCTGCTCGTAGACTTCGCTGAGCATGGCGTTAGGAAACGAACCGGCGGCAGTCGTCAACGGCTTGGAAACATCGTTCGGCATCAGTGTCCCGCGGGGCCGGCTGGCGCAGGCAGGCCCCTTCCCTCTTTTAGATGAATTGTGGCGGAGTCCACGTTCCAGCCCGCCACGGTGAGATCCACGCCGCCGAAGACGGCGGTGCCGGGAAAATATTGGGCGGTCAGTTCGCGCGTCTCGCCAGGCATGAGCTCAATATAATTGTCTTCCCACAAAACCGGAAGGATTTCGTCGGCCTGGCCCGATTTGTGGATGCCGAGGCGCAGTTGAAAAGCCAGATGATCGCTGGGGTTTTTAATCTGAATATGCGCGATGGCGCCATCCGGGCCGGGCTGAATGCTGCCGACGGTTTCAATCGCCGCTTTGGGTAGCGATTGCAGCGAGGTTAAATCCTCGTAGGAAGAGACGGGCGTAAAGCGGTAAGTGGTTTTGGTCCATTCGTAAGTGTTTTTCTTGGCGGAGAGCCAGTAAAAATTCGAACTGACAACTTTGCCGTCGCTCGATTGCAGCTGCAGCTGGACAAAGTAGGCCGGCGCAGCAGGAGTGAAAGCTTCGGCGGGCAGAGTGAGAACGTTCTTCACCGCGTCCGGGTCCACATCGGTTTGAACTTGCTTTGAAAATCGCTCGTGCAGATCGGGATCGTAAACTTTGGCGGTAACGGTGAGACCGGAAAATTTCTGGTACAGGCTGTTGATGACGTTGATGGTGTTGTCGTCATAGGAATACTGGACGTGCAGCGGCTCGCAGGCTTTCTTGGTGCCGAAATATCCGCCGGCGGGCTGCAGGTAAAAGTCGAAAAGATGCCAGATGGTGGAAGGCCAGGCGTTGTTCAGCATCCACTGAATCACGCCGGTGGAGGTGGTGTATTTGTTGCGCGAGTAGGCTTCGAACATCGCGCGTTCGCCGTCGTAGGCCATGGCCTGCGATTTCAATTCGTAATCATCGAGATTCTTCGGCGCGCCGTAGATGGCATCCATCGCGGAATCAAAATGGCTGAGGTCTTTGAAGCCTTCGGAGCCCGCGTGGAAATTCCAGAAGGCATTCTGCGGCCAGAGTTGATCGGCCGGCAGAAATCTTCGCAAGCAGCTCTCGATTGGCACCGCGGGACCCGGGCCGGTTTCGGTGTTGAAGCCGAACGCGCCACCGTAGCGGCTGGTATCGACCGACCAATAGCTGGGCGGAACGTAATCATAGGGGCCAGTCATTTTCACGCCGGATTTTCCGGTGACGGCGGTCGGAGCCTGCGAAGCGGATGAAATAAAGGGATTCGGCCAGTCGTTGTCCTGCAGGACTTTGATGTAGGCGGTTTCCACGTTGGCCGGAGGCGGCATGTCGCTGCCATTGAGCCAGACCAACATGCTGGGGTGGCTGCGCATGCGCAGGATTTGCGAGCGCAGCGACGCGGTGGCGATTCCCAGGTCGCCCGGTTTCCACTGTTTCCACAGTTCCCAATGATCGCAGCAGCACCACCCGGCCATGATCAGCACGCCCTGCTGGTCGGCCAGATTGTAAAAATCGTCGGTTTCGAGTTTGCCTTCCAGGCGGATGGTATTGAGATTCAGGTCGCGGACGTAGCTGAATTCGGTGCGCAGGCGGTCGAGATCCTGGCGCAGGAGCATGTCCGGCGACCAGCCGCCGCCGCGAATCAGGATTTTCTGGCCGTTGATGTAAAACTGGCGCGCGCTTTGCGCATTCAGTTCCGCAGTAATTTCGCGAATACCAAAGGTGAGCGTCTGGTTGTCCGATTGCTCGTTGCCGACAGCGAAGCGCAGCGCGAGCGTCTGCAAATTTTGCTCGCCCATGCGATAGGGCCACCAGACTTTCGGATTCTTGACCTGCAACTGCGGATATTCCTCGGGCGTGAAACGCACGGTGCGGACTTCGTGCGGCTTGAGGATGTAAGTCTGATTGAATTTAATGTCGCCGATGCGTCCGTACAGAACTCCAGTGATTTGAGAGTCCGCGGCATTATGTAATTCACTTTCGACGGTAAGGTTGGCCTGGTCGAGCGATGCCGACGGGAAATGAGTGATGACCTGCGGGTAGCGAATGGCGACGGAGCCGCTGTCCTGCAAGTACACTTCACGCCACAAGCCCATTTCCTTATCCGGAGGGGCGGGATTCCAATCGACCCAGTTGATGCCGAGATCCTTATCGGTTTGCGCGATCGCTTCTACCGCCAGAGCGTTCTGCTGGCCGCGAATCACGTAGGGCGAGATGTCGTATTCGTAAGTCTGGTAGGCTCCGGCAACATCTTGGGAATTGGCGAGCTGATGGCCGTTCACCCAGATGTTCGCGCGATTGTTGATGCCGCCGAAATAAAGCCAGACGTGGCGGCCGTCGAAATTGGGCGCGAGCGTGAATTCGGTGCGATACCACCAGGAGCAATGGAAGGGGCTGTCTTTCGACATCGGAAGCAACGAGAAATTCTTGCCGATCGGATACGTAGTGCCGGGAATGTCGCGGAGATTTTTGCCGTAGTAAGGATCGGGATAGGTTTGGTCGGCGACCAGCGCGGCGACCACGGTGGACGGCACATCCGTCGAATGCCAACCTTCGGTTTTGAATCCGACCGTGGAGATTTGCTCCGCAGTAGCGGTAAATTTACAGGAAGACTGCAAGGCCCACCCGGAATGGAGCGGGACTTTCCGGCTTTCCTGCGGAGCGTCGGCGCGAATGGTGAGAGGCCCTACGACAAGAGCCAGCAGCACCGAAGCCAAGGCGGCGGAGCGGAACAAGACGCGGCAGGAATAGCCCGGCAAGCTTGGCGTGTTCACGATGACTCCTCCTGGCATAACGCCGACCTCGCTCGAGAAGCGCAGGCGCGAGCCGGTGCGCCAGTCGATTTTATTAAACTTTATTAAACATCAGTATTATTGACGTCCGGTGCTTCCTGTCAAGCGCAAACATCGCCGGTGACGGCGGTTCAAACCGCGCGCGTGGATTCGCGGACGACCAGTTCCGGCGCGAGCAGGCGGTGGACGGCCGGCGATTCGCGCTCTTCGATCGTAGCGTTGATGCTTTCCATGACGATGCCCACGGCGGCGGTGCCCAGCGCTTCCATGGGCTGGCGCACGGTGGTCAGCGAAGGAACCGAGAGCCCGGCGGGAATAATGTCGTCGAAACCGATCACCGAGCAATCTTCCGGAACTTTCAAGCCGGCGCGAGCCAAGGCGCGAATGGCGCCAAAGGCGGTCATATCGTCGAAGGCCATCAACGCGGTGAATTTCTTCTTGTGCCGCAACAGTTCATCGGTGAGCCGCAGGCCACCTTCGTAACCGGAATTCGGATCGAGTGAATCGGGCAGGTCCACGATCAGATTGGGATCGATCTCCAAGCCGACCGAGCGCGCGTAGGAACGAACGCCGCGCCAGCGCGGCGAACTATCGGCCAGCATTTTGGGACCGCGGATGAAAGCGATCTTGCGATGGCCAAGAGAATAGAGATGTTCGATGGCGAAATGTCCGCCGGCTTCGTTGTCGACCATCACCGAGCTGATCGTGCCCGAGCCGAGGGTGCGGCTGATTACCACGGCCGGGATGTTTCTTTTTTCCAAGTCGGCGATCAAGTCGATATCGACGAAAAGCCAGTTGGCGACATAAATCAGGCCTTCCACGGGGCGGGCCAACAACATTTCCAGATAGCGTTCGAAGCGGCCGCGCTGGTTGTGCACGTCGGTAAGGATCGGCAGGTAGGAGGCCTGGTATAGAGAATTCTCAATTCCGCGCAGGATCAAAGTGCAAAACGGGTCGGTGATGTCGACCACCATGATGCCCACGGTGCGATTTCTTTTGGCGCTGAGATAACGCGAGACGACTTTCGGCCGGTAGGAAAGTTTTTTGGCCGCTTTTTCGATGCGATCTTTGGTCGAGGGCGGGATGTAACGGGAAAGCGGCGCGTTGTTCAACACAATGGAAACGGTAGCAGGCGAAACGCCGCTTTCGAGCGCGACATCGCGCAAAGTTACCGTGAGGCTTTTGGTCTTGCGGCGGGTCAAGACCGACTCCGGCGGTGGTCAGCTGCGCATGAACGATTGGCCATGGACGAACATCTTTATCATAGCCGCAAGCGCGAGGCCAGAGGCAGCGCAGTCCGGGGAGTTTCTAGACGTGCGGAATCTGGGAGACGTTCCAGCCGCCTCCGAGGGCTTTGATCAGCAAGACGCTGGCGGCCATGCGACGGGTCAACAAATTCACGGCGGTCACTTCGTCGGAAAGCGCCGCGCTTTGCGCGGTGGTGACTTCGAGATAATTGGCCACGCCGCCGCGGTAGCGGGTCTCGGAGAGAGATAGCGAATGTTGGGCGGCTGCTACCGCACGAGCCTGGGTGCCGGACTCATCTTCCAAAATACGCAAAGCCGCGAGGTTGTCCTCCACTTCCTGAAAAGCGGTCAAGATCGTGGCGCGGTACTGATCCACGGATTGATCGTAAGTCGCCCGCGCCTGCTCCAAGGTGCCTTTGCGCTTTCCGCCGTCGAACAAAGTTTGGGCGGCTTGACCGCCGAGTGAATACAAACCGGACGGTCCCTGAATCAGGGTGGTGATCACCTCACTTTCAAAACCGCCGCTCCCGCCAAGCGTGACCAGCGGATAGTACGCGGCTTTGGCCACGCCAATTTGAGCATTTTGTTCCTGCACGCGGCGTTCGGCGGCGGAAATATCGGGGCGGCGTTCGAGCAAATCGGAAGGCAGGCCGGACGGAATGACCGGCGGCAGCGCATCGAGCGGCAGCGGGGGCAGAGCGAAAACCGAAGCGGGCTTGCCAATCAGCACGGCGACGGCATGCTGGAAGGCCGAACGTTGCACGCCGACATCGATCGATTGCGCGCGCGTGGTTTCGAGAATGGTCTGCGCCTGGGCCACATCAACAGCCGAAGCGATGCCGCCTTGAAAACGGTTTTGAGTCAGTTCCAGGGCTTTTTCGAAGGACTGCACGTTGTCATCGAGCAGTTTTTTTTGGGCGTCGAGTCCGCGAAGCTGAAAATAATCGGAAGCGAGTTCGGCATGCAGGCTCAGGCTGACGTTCGCCAGATCCGCGGCGCTGGCCTGCGCTTCGGAGCGGCTGGCTTCGACTAACCGGCGAACCCGGCCCCAGAGGTCGGCTTCGTAAGACACGTCAATCGGCAGAATGAAGTCGTTGTATTCCTGCTTGGACAACTGCGAATTAAAAAGCGGGCGATTGGCGGATACGCGATCGTGAAAGCCTGAAGGGTCGGCCGTGATCGTCGGATACTTCGCCGAACGGGTGACCCGCAAAGCCGCACGCGCTTCCGCAAATTGCGCTTCCGCCGCCTTGAGGGATTGGTTCGAAATGTTAACTTGCTCTTCGAGCTCGTTGAGCTGCTGATCCTGATAAATCTCCCACCACTTCCCTTTGGCGATGGCGTCGTTGGGCTGGGCCAGCTTCCAATTTTCCGGAGTCTCGACGAAGGTGGCCGGCACTTCCGCCTTGGGCTTGGAGTAGTTCGGACCCACGGTGCAGCCCGCAATGCTGGCGGCAATGAGCGCGGCCAGCAGGGCCGGCGACAGTGGTCCACGGCGTAGTAAGGAAGTTTTACGGTGCAGGGCGCGACTCACTACTGGGCCCCTCCTGGTTTCGGCTGAGATTGGTTTGGCTGGCCTTGCTGGCTTGGCGACGCGTCTTTCGGCAGTAGCGGATTCACTTGCTCGCCATCGACGACCGAGTCGGACGGATTGATGATGACCTTGTCATCGGCATTGAGGCCGGAGAGAACCTCCACTTGCGAGCCAAAGTCCCGCCCGAGGGTGATCGCGACCAGCTTCGTTTTATTGTTGGAGTCGACGGTGGCGACCTGCAAGCCCTGGGCGCGGAAGATCAGCGCGCTGACCGGCAGAATGTAAGATGGTACGTCGTTCGGCAGCTTTAGATGCACCTCGGTGTAAGCGCCCGGAAGGAGCTCGCCGGTGGAGTTGTTTACATCCACTTCGACGAGCAGGGTCCGGGAAGCCACATCAATGGCGTTGGCGGTGCGCACCAGGGTCCCCTGAAAGCGGCGTCCGGGATATTCACCCAGGGTGAGGTCCGCGGTTAGGCCAGGCTTGGCGGCAATGGAATATTGCTGCGGGACGTTGACGTATACGCGCAAGGTCTTGATCGCGGCGATGTGGAAAAGTTCTTTCTGGGTGTTGCTTGAACCCTGATCGATCAACTGGCCGATGTCGGTCTCGCGCGCGGTGATGACGCCATCGAAAGGGGCGTAAATATTTTGAAAGGCCTTGGTATCTTCGAGGCGCTTTACGTTCGCGGCGGAAGCCGCCTCGGTGGCTTTCTTAGCCTCATAGTCACCGTTGGCGTTGTCGACGTCCTGCTTCGAAACGGAATCGGTGTTTTTGAGGTCCTCGTAGCGCTTCCAAGTGATCTGCGACAGGTTGCTGTTGGCCTCGGCGGTATTCAGGTCCGCGCGAGCCTGCATCAGTTGTTGATCGACTTCCGGCGTATCAATTACCGCGAGCAATTGGCCAGCTTTGACCCGGGCCCCGATATCCACATACCAATTTTTGAGATAACCGTTGGTGCGGGCGTAGATGGGTGCGTCAGTAAAGGCCTGAATATTTCCGGGCAGCACTATTTCCTGGTGCGGCGCGCCCTGTTTGGGCTGGATGACGTCTACGGTCGGCACCGCGGATTTATCCGTTTCGGTTTTCAGCGCCGCCTTGGCGCGCAGGCGCGGGACCACGCCGGTGATCACGACCACGATCACCACAATGATGGCAATGATCAGTAGCAGAAAACCGTGTTTGGAGCTCGGTGCCGCCGGTCTTCCGGGGTATTCCGCTTCATGCTGTGACGATTTGTTCTGGGACTGGTCGGTCATTGCTTCCTCTTCACCTTCGTACCTTAAGAATTTTGGACCGCTACAAACTTACGACTGCTTATTCCGCGGCAGGCTGCGGCTTTAGCTCGCGCGCGCCGTGAATCAAACTGAAAACCACGGGCACAAAAAACAGGGTGGCGAAGGTCGCAAAGCTCAGCCCGCCGATAACGGCGCGGCCGAGCGGCGCGTTCTGTTCGCCGCCTTCACCGAGGCCGATGGCCATCGGCAACATGCCGATGATCATGGCCAGAGCGGTCATCAACACCGGGCGGAAACGAGTGAAGCCCGACTCAAGCGCCGCTTCGGTAGCGGTTTTGCCCTCTTCCAGCTGCTCTTTGGAGAAGCTGACCACCAGGATGCTGTTCGCGGTAGCCACGCCCATGCACATGATGGCGCCCGTTAACGCCGGGACGCTGACTGTGGTGCGGGTAATAAACAAAAACCAGACGATGCCCGCCAGCGCGCCCGGTAAAGCCATCAAGATGATAAACGGATCGAGCCACGACTGAAAATTTACGACGATCAGCAGGTAGACCAGCACGATCGAGAACGCGAGACCCCAGAGCAAACCGGAAAAAGAAGAATTCATGGTGAGAATCTGCCCGCGAACAATGAGCTGCGAGCCCTTGGGCAGATCTTTTTTGCTCTTATCGATGATCGGCTGAATCTCTCGCGCCAGGCCACCCAAATCGCGGCCCTGCACCGCGCCGAAAATGTCGATGACCGGTTTGATGTTGTAATGCGAGACGACGGCCATCTCCGAACCGCGGCTGAAACTGGCTACGCTGGCCATAATCGCGTTTTGGCGAGTGCCGGGGCCTGTGACTGGAATGTTTTCCAAGTCCTGCAGCGAATCGACGCGGTACTGCGGCGTCTGCGCCGCGATGCTGTAGCTGACGCCGGTCCTGGTATCCAACCAGTAGTTGGGCGTGGTCTGGAAGCTGCCGCTCAGCGAAATCAGCACATTCGTGGCGACGTCCCGCGCGCTAAAACCGATTTGCTGGGCCTTGGTGCGATCCACCTCAATGTGCAATTTCGGCTGGTCGAAGGTCTGCTGAATCCGGAGGTCCACGATCCCTGGAACAAACTTCAACTTGTTGAGCAACTGGTCGGCGAAGGCGCGGTTCCCATCCAGATTCTGACCCACGATTTGCACGTCGATCGGGGCGGGCAAACCGAAATTGAGAATTTGGCTGACGATGTCGGCCGGCAAGAAATAAAAAGTAACGCCCGGAAATTCCTGGTTGAGCTTCAGCCGGATATCGTGTTCGTACTCGGCAGTGGGACGGTGATCTTTGGTCAGCGCGACCAGAATATCGGCGTCGCCGGGGCCGGTCGGGGCGGAGTTGCTGTAAGACAGGTTGATACCGCTGTAGGGCAATCCGATGTTGTCGATGACGGAGCGAATTTCGTTTTGCGGAATTTCTTTGCGGATCGCGTCTTCGACGTGGTCGCAAAGCGCCGCGGTTTCCTCAATGCGGGTGCCGGTGGGAGCGCGCAGATGCAGCTTGAATTCGCCGGTGTCAACCGCCGGGAAAAAATCCTGGCCGAGCAAAGGCAGCAACGCGAAGGAGAGGATACAAACGGCCAAAAAGCTGATGGCGAAAAGTTTGTTGTGGCGCACGCAAATTTCCAGCACGCCGTGATAACGGTCGCGCAGCCCCTCGAATCCATGTTCGAACCTCTGCTGCATGCGCGAGAAAATGTGGGGCTTTTTCTGAGGCTGGCCTTCGGCCAGCAAGGTGTTATCGGAGAGCAAGTAGCGCGCCATGGTCGGCACAATCGTGCGCGACAGAATGTAGGACGCCAGCATGGCGAACGAAACCGCTTCGGCCAGCGGGACGAACAGGTAGCGCGCGACTCCGGCGAGGAAAAACATCGGAACGAACACGATACAAATCGAGAGGGTCGAAACCAACGCCGGCACGGCGATCTGCGACGCGCCGTCCAGAATCGCCTGGACGATTTCCTTGCCCTGATCGATGTTGCGATTGATGTTTTCGATTTCGACCGTGGCGTCGTCAACCAGAATGCCGACCGCCAGCGCCAGCCCGCCAAGGGTCATGATATTGATCGTTTCGCCCAACGCGCTCATGACGATGATGGAGGTGAGAATGGAAAGTGGAATGGACACCGCGATGATCAGCGTGCTGCGCCAACTGCCCAGGAACACCAGAATCATGAAACCGGTGAGGCAGGCGGCGATCAGTCCCTCGCGGATTACGCCGGTGATCGAGGCTTTCACGAAGATGGACTGGTCCGACAGCGGGTCCATTTTCAAAGTTGGCGGCAGGCCGGCGGCGATCGAAGGCAGCAGACTCTTGACGCTGGAAATGATGTCCAAGGTCGAAACATCGCCGGACTTCAAAATGGTCATCAAGGACGCGCGCTGACCATTGACGCGAACGATGTTGGTCTGCGGAGGGAACCCGTCGCGCACGTTGGCCACATCGCGAACGTAGATCGTGGAGGTTCCTACATCCTTGATCGGCAGATCGTTCAGCTCAGCGACCTTGACCGGCGCACCATTCATGTCGACTTCGTACTCGTAGTTGCCAATCTTCGCGGTGCCCGCCGGCAGAATCAAATTTTGAAGGTTGATGGCGTTCACCACGTCGTTCGGCGAAAGACCCTTGGCCTGCAAGGCGTTGGTATCCAAATCGACCTGAACCTGGCGTTGTTTGCCGCCGTAGGGGTAAGGAATCGCCGCTCCGGGAACGCTGACCAGCCCGGTGCGGACGAAGTTCAGGCCAATGTCGCCGAGTTGCTGCTCGGAAAGGCCCTGGCCGGATAAGGCCAGCTGAAGAATTGGAACGCTTGACGCGTTATATTGAATTACGAGTGGAGGCGTGGTGCCTGGGGGCAACTGGCGCAGAAGCGTTTGAGAAACGGCGGTAACCTGCGCGACTGCGTTGCCAATCTGCACTCCGGGATGGAAGAAAATCTTTACGATGCCGATGCCGTTCAGCGACTGCGATTCAATGTGCTCAATGTCATTGACGGTGGTGGTGAGTACGCGTTCATATTGATAGATGATGCGGTTCGACATTTCTTCCGGAGAAAGGCCGGTGTAATTCCAGATCACGCTGACCACCGGGATATCGATGTTCGGAAAAATGTCGGTCGGAGTACGCAGAATGGAAACGGGCCCCAGGATGAGCAGAAGAATGGACATGACCACGAAGGTGTAGGGCCGGCGAAGCGCAAGTCTTACAATCCACATCGATCAATGACTCCCGAAGTTCCTGCGAAATTACTTCGTCCCACGAGGCGTCTATTGTAGAAGCCTACAGGATGCGGCGCTGAATCGTACTTTTAAGAGTACCCCGCGCGGAATTAACCTTCATAGAATAGACGGCTGCCGAAGGATTCAGGATTCAACTTAAATTTGAATGTCAGCCATCGGCACCGCCGGTGGTTCCGCGCAACGGTCGGTACCAATAGAACTTAGAATTCCCCGCTGATTCGAGCCGCGCGAGAGTCCCAGCCAAAGCTCAAAAAACTTTCTGAGTTTTCGCCTCGAGGCTGCAATTAGTCCGCAACGAATGATCAGTTTGCCGCGTCAGATGGGTGCCGGTCTATACGGGCCGCTAGCGAAACGGCGGCCAAATTGGCCGTAACTTTTTTCGGTTTTCGGTGTTTGAAACAGTAAGCGACAAGGGCCAGGTTCGGCGGCTTCGGTTTCGATGAAGGCCGCAATCTTGATCAAAGGAACGTCCGATGCCAGCAATCGTAATCGTTCTCTCGTTTCTGATCCTTTTCCTGACCGCCTTTTTGGTGGTGCTGCTTGGGCCCTTTGTGGGCCTGGGCTGGGCGCTGTGGAAGAACAATCGCAATTTGAGCCAGCGCAATGCGGGCGGAATTTCAGGCAACGTTGCGCGCGGCTAGTAGTCCGGTTACTGCTACGGCGTGCGCAAAACCCGCATTTTGGACGCGCGTTTTCTCCGTAAAAAAGCTGATGCTTGCCCGCTTCGAAGTTTCCCACCCTTAGAACTATCGTACCATTTACTGGAAAACTAATTCCCTTTCCTGGTCTCGTGCAAACGACTGGGTCCGCGCACCCTGGAGCCGGCGTAGCGCGAATCGTATGAATTTCAGGCACTTGCGAGACGATCGCGGCGGCGCCTGGGCTGAAACCTAAGGCGAAGACTGTGGCCCTCGCCTTGCCATAGCACCGTTGGGGATGTGCTGGCGACAGGGGTGGCCAGTGCATAAGGGGCCATGGGGAAGTTTCAGGCGTTTTGGGCAAAGTCGGCCGGTACTAATGTCCGTGGTCGCTTGGGGGCGATCGCGGTTCTGCTGGTGGAGGCGCTTCTTTTAGCCGCGTTTCTAGCCCCGGCGCAGGTCCGTCCAGCGGATAGTTCGACGCCGCAGCCTTTCGTTTCCGCAGCCGACCAGTTTAATCTGCCATTTGACACCGTCCGTGACAACTCCTCGCCCGCCGATTCTCCCGCGGTTCAAGCGCTCTATCCCTATTCGGTGATTCCCGGCGGAGCGCGAACGTTGGGTGAGTTGCACAATGCGGTCGAGAGCGATTCGACCGTTCGGGCGCACTATGCGGATTTTGTGGTAGCAAACACGCGGGTCGAGCGGATTCAGAAGCCGCAAGCGTTCTATGTTTCGTACCGGATCGGAAACAATATTTTCTGGACCAAGAACGCGGTGCTGATTCCGGCGGGCGAAAAAGTTTTGAGCGATGGCACGCACATGGCCCGCACTCGTTGCGGCAATCGCTTGTCGCTCGCGCCCGTCGCGCCAGTTTCCAAAACCGAGCCGGCGACCGAAGCGATGGAAGCTGCTAATCCGGCCGTACTGCTCGCGAACAACGAATCGCCCGTCGAATTGCCTGTCGCACCTCCGCCGATGACCTCCATCGAGACGCCACCCGTGGCTCCAGTTCCGGTTGCGCCTCCACTCGGATTTTTCTTTCCGGGAGTGCCATTCACGGTCGGCGGCGGCGGAACGTCATCGACTCCGGGAGGATCCGGCCCGGGAACGCCCGGAGGCCCGGCGACTCCGCCCCCAACTTCGGGAACACCGCCCACGATTCCACCCGGGTCATCCACACCGCCCATTTCTGCGGCTGAACCGGCGGAATTGCTCATGCTCGCTGCCGGCCTCGCTGGAATTTTCCTGCTTAAGAAATCACGTTAGGATCGTTGGCGCGAAGGGTTACAGTTATTTGTGCTGCGCGATTTTTTCGTGGAGACGCATCCCCTCTTCGGCGACCGAGAGATTGCGAATCGTTGAGGGTAATCCGTTCGATTTGAAATGGTCCGCGATGGTCGCGCCAATCTCGGCGAAGTTTTCGGTGGCCAGGGCGATCACGGTGGGACCTGAGCCGCTCAAGGCCACTCCCAACATTCCCGAAATTCGCGGCATGGCCAGAACCTGAGCAAGACCTGGAATCAATCCCATGCGATACGAGTGATGGAGCCGGTCCTGCATCGCGTCCGCCAGCAGATCGTAGCGGCGCGCTTCGAGCGCGGCCAGAAATAAGGCGGAGCGCTGCAAATTAAAAACCGCGTCGGAATGAGCAACGGATTTCGGCAGCGCCGCGCGCGAAGCGTCGGTCTTGAGCGAAATTTCCGGAGTGACCGCAACCACGCGAATTTCCGCGGGCCAGGTACGACGAAGAGCGACCACGCTGCCGTCACTCCGAACCATCGAGACAACCAATTGGCCGAGCAGCGCGGCCCCAATGTTGTCGGCGTGGCTTTCAAACCAGGTGGCGCAGCGCAAGGCGGCATCTTCGGTGATTTTTTTTCCGCAGACGGCGTAGCCCAGTGCGACGCCGGCAACGATCGCGGCGGCACTGCTACCCAGGCCGCCCGCAATCGGAATTTCATTTTGAACAGCCAGCCGCACCAGCGGAAGAGTTACGCCTTCTTTATCCGCCACATGCTTCATGACTCGGAGGATTAGATTCTCGTGAGGGCTGCTGGGAAGAGCCGCGCTACCGGGGACGCCGCGGCTGCGCACGGTGGAACCTGCGACCGAATCCGGCGACACGGTTACCCGCGCAGTGAGGTACAGGTCCAGCGCGAGGCCCAGGCAATCGAAACCGGAACCGAGATTCGCGGTCGAGGCTGGAACGCGGACTTCAAATGAAATTCGATTTGAGCGGGTCATGATTTTTGAAAACCGGGCCCGGTAACAGCGCGCAATTTTCGCGCGATCGAAGATGCGAATTAATGCGCGCGCTCCACACTTTCGATAATCGCTTCTTTGGTCGCGGCAACACGCCTCGGTGCGTTACGGAACGCACCCGAAACCAGCTGAGACTTGGCGCCGTCAACCTGGGCACCGGTCTCGAGCGACAGCGTTCCACGATGATAGTGCGCCACGTAGTCCGGATCTTTCAGGACATTCCCGGTAAGTACGGCGACCACCGCCTCATTTTTGCCAATCTTTCCGGCCGCGGTGAGCTTTTTAATCCCCGCCACGGTCGCCGCCGAGGCTGGCTCGCAGCCGATTCCTTCCCGGCCGATCATGGCTTTGGCGTCGGCCAATTCCTGTTCGGTCACGGAAATCACATTCCCGCCGGACTGCAAAACGGCGCGCAGCGCTTTCTTCCAGGAAATGGGGGCGCCAATCTTGATAGCCGTGGCCAGAGTTTTAGGATTGCTGACCGTTTCAATTTCCGGTGCGCTGTTCGCTTGCCCCAATTTTGAAAACAGCTGAGCGAGCGGCGCCGCTCCCTCCGCCTGCACAATGCTGAGCTTCGGCACATGATCGATCAGTCCCATCCTCTTCATTTCAGCAAAGCCTTTTCCGAGGGCGGAGCTGTTGCCCATGTTTCCGCCGGGCACGACCACGTGGTCGGGAACTTGCCAGTCGCGCTGCATCATCAATTCGTACGCGACAGTTTTTTGGCCCTCGATGCGAAATGGGTTCACCGAGTTCGCGATGTAAATCCACTCGACGTCGGCGAGTTCCTGCGTCAGCCGCATGCAGTCGTCGAAATTGCCGGCCACTTCAAGAATCGTTGCGCCGTAGTCCATGCTCTGCGCCAACTTCGCGGCGCTGACTTGCCCCTCTGGTAGTAAGACCACGCATTTCAGATTGGCGCGTGCGGCATAAGCCGCCAAGCTCGCCGCGGTATTGCCGGTGCTGGCGCAGACGACCGCGCGTGCGCCCGAAATAACGGCCTGGGTGACGGCCGCGGTCATTCCCGTGTCCTTAAACGAGCCGGTGGGATTGGCTCCCTGATGTTTCAGGGTGAGCGCGGTCAGCCCCGCATATTGGGCGCATTTTGGTGCGTCGTAGATCGGAGTGTTTCCTTCGAAGAGGGTCACGATCGGCGCACGGTCGTCGAACGGAAGTACTTCACGGTAGCGCCAGACGCCGCTACGATCGCGCGCATCACGCGAAGTGGCCCGCGAGGCCCACCGCCCTTTCAGCGATTCGAGGTCCGCCACCTTTTCCAAACCGCAATCGATTTCGAGGGGTTCGCCACACCTACGGCAAACGTAAATCCGCTCACGGAGTGAGAATTCCGCGGCACAGTCTGGCGAAATACATTTTTGTACGGCAGTCGCCGATGGTTGATGCTCTGTTTTGTGCGGGGCGTTCATTTTGCGGCTGGAGCGGACTCGTTCGCATTGCGCATATCGAGCGAAAATTCGCGGTGCACCGCCGCCAGCGCCTTGCTCATATGCTGGCTGGCAACGACGAAAGAAATATTCGATTCCGAAGAACCTTGCGCGATGGCGATGATGTTGACCTCTTCGCGGCCCAGGGCGCTGAAGGTGCGCCCCGCCATACCCACGGTGCCGCGCATGTTTTCTCCGACGACCGCGACGATGGCGATATTCGGGTCGAGCGTGATGTGTTCGACTTTGTGATGCGCCAGATCCTGCGCGAATTGCTGGCGCAGCGCCTCGACGGTGCGCTTCGCGTCGGTCGACGCCACGATGAAGCAGATGTCGTTTTGCGACGACGACTGTGAAATCAGCAGCACGTTGGCGCGCACGCTTGCAGTGGTGGAGAAGGTGCGTCCGACCACGTCGGGCAAGCCAACGATTCCCGGACCGCCCACGGCGATCAACGAAACGTCCTTGATGGCAGTGAGGGCTTTTACGCCTAACGTGAAGCCGCTGCCTTTCAGCGTGATTTTTGTCCCCGGATTTCTGGGCTCGAAGGTATTGCGGATCCAAACCGGAATTTCCGCGGCGATTACCGCACGCAAAGTTTTAGGATGCAGAACTTTTGCGCCGAAGTAGGCGAGTTCGGCGGCTTCGCGATAAGAAATTTCGGGAATAGTCCGAGCTTCGGGGACCAGCCGGGGATCGGCGCTGAGCACGCCGTTCACGTCGGTCCAAATAATAATTTCATCCGCGGATATCGCCGCGCCTAGAATCGTGGCGGAATAGTCGGAACCGCCGCGGCCCAGGGTGGTCAGCACGCCTTCTGGCGTGGCGCCAATGAATCCGGTGACCACCGGCACGATTTCTTTCTGCAGTAATGGCCGCAACCTCACTTCGCAACGTTCACGGGTGCGTTCGATCGCTGGTTCAGCGGCACCATGGTATCCGTCGGTGACAATCAATTCCGTGGCTTCGACGGCTTCCGTTTCCACGCCACATTCTTTCAGCGCCGCTGCCACCAGTGGCGCGGAAAGGCGCTCGCCCAGGCTGGAAACTGAATCGAGCGTGCGCGGTGTCAGCTCGCGAATCAGGGCCGTGCCGTCGCAGAGACGCGTGGCCTCTTTCAGCAGTTCTTCGATGCGGGCGCTCAGGCGTTTGCGGGTCTCGGGGTCGTGAATCAGGGCGTTCAACGCGACGTCGTGTTGTTTGCGCAGAGCATCGATGAGCAGCGCTGCGTTGTCGCGCTCGCCGGCTTCGGCGCGGGTAGCCGCTTCGATCAGGCGATTGGTCACGCCGCTCATAGCTGAGACCACGACCAAAATAGAGTGGTCGCGCGAGGCTTCTTTCACGATTTCGCACACGCGCGCAATGCAGGATGCATCGCCTACAGAGGTGCCGCCGAATTTCATGACCTGTAGCTGCTTTTTCATTGGAATTAAGCCTTGGCGGGTAGGATTCGAAGGGGTAGGTAAATCCCTTGGCGTTCGCTGGCCGCGCCTAAAAAACTATACACCAGCGAAGCCAGTTCGGCCGCCCCGGGTCACCTGGGTTGTGTCGAAACAATTCAACCAGCGCGGCCCGTGGCGGCGGGCCGGGCGAAATTCAATTTCTTACGGCCGGGCGACCAGCGCCTGAATGAGCGTGACGGCTTGCGGCGTGCCCAGGCCGGAAACGTAATCGTACCCAACCAATGCGTCACAAAGCTGGCCGCACGAGCCGTTCGTTCCGGTGGTGACTGGATGAAAATTCGCGGTTATTCCGGTTTTAGCGGTCGTGTACAGCGCGCCGTTCGTGCTGGTCAAATGCGCTTTGCGTTGCGCCACGCGTATTGAGTTGGCGATCGTCACCAGCGCGGCCCACTGCGGAGCGGCGGCGCTGGTGCCGCCGACCTGAAACCATCCGCTGGCACCGCTGATGCCTAACGAATCGTAGATGGCATATCCGGTTCCGGGATTCGCGTTGTAGGAGACGTCGGGCAGGCCGCGTTTTCCGCGCGAATCGTCCGGAATCGGAAACTGGGATTGAACCAGCGGCTCATATTCGTAGGCGCTCTGGCCGCCGCCGCTGCCGCTCCACGCGGATTCCGAAGAATAGTTGCCGCGGGCGTCGAGCACGAGCGAAGTGCCACCCACCGCGACCACATCCGGCGATGCCGCCGGATAAGCGACGCCAAAACCAGTGTCGCCGGATGCAGCGAGAAAAGTGACGCCGCTAGCGACAAAATGATTATCCAAACTGCGCTCGGAAGAAATTTCTCCGGAGGTCCAGCTCATGGAGACCGCGGACGCGCCGTGCTTCACCGCAACATCAACACTGGCGATGAGATCGCTGAGATTGTTGGTCGAAGCTTCGACCAGGATGATCTTGGCTTGCGGCGCAATCGCGTGCGCCCATTGCAGGTCGAGCGAGATTTCGACGGCCCAGTTGGCGTTGGCGACGGGCTTGCGGCTGGTTTCGTACATCTTAGTGAAGCAACCGTTGCTGGTGGTACAGGCCGGCAATCCAAATTTCGTGCTGAAGACGCCGAGGTCCGCTTCGGCATTCGCGTCATCATAAGCGTCGACGATTCCGATGATTTGGCCCGCGCCTTGATTTGCGACCTGATCAAAACCATAAGCGTGCCGGATCTGCGACGGAACGAAGGCGGAAGACGGCGGCGTGGAGAGAGACGCGCCGGCGGCCTGGTGCACAAAAAAATGCGGGCGCATGAAGGCGATGGGGTCGGAGCCGCTTTCGCTCGCGGGAATCTGAAACAGGAAAAGTGGCTGTTGGGCCAAAACTGGCTGGCTCATCACGGTCGCTGCGGCGACCAGCAGAGCGGCGCGGAGCAGTATTAGAAAACTCTCAGATTTCATGCAATTCCCCCAGTAGGTGACGATCCGCGCGAACGGTAAGCGGTGTATCGACTGCTTCGCGCTGAACAGAAGGTATCGTGGGGGATGAATTTCGGGCCATGGGCCGGAGTTCTCAATTCGCTAGTACCAAAGTCTGGGAGCTAGAAATGGGAAAAGGCCCATTTTATTGGGCCTTTTTGCGCTTTCTTCGATGGAGGAGATTTTAGGCGAGAGAAATCGGCTTGGGCTTGGCTGGATCGCTGTAATCGTAGAAACCTTTCCCGGCTTTGCGGCCATTCCAACCCATCAGCACCATGCGTTTGAGCAGCGGCGGCGGGGCAAAACGCTTTTCCTTGAATTCGTCGAACATGATGTTGGCGATGTAATAGGTCGTGTCGTTGCCCACGAAATCGAGCAGCGTGAGCGGACCCATGGGATGGCCGCAGCCGAGCTTCATCGAATTGTCGATGTCTTCGATGGAGCCGACGCCCTCTTCCAAGGCGCGAATGGCGTCGAGCAGAAACGGAACGAGCAGGCGGTTGACGATGAAGCCGGTGCGGTCGGTGGTGCGCACCGGAGTTTTGCCCACGCGATGCGCGAAGGCGACCGCGTCTTCCTCGACTTTTTTGTCGGTGGCGATGGTGCGGATCACTTCAATTAGTTTCATCACCGGAACCGGGTTGAAAAAGTGGAGACCGAGAAAACGGTCGGGCCGCTGGGTGAACGTGGCCATTTCCGTGATCGACAAGGACGACGTGTTGCTGGCGAAAATCGTGTGCTTCGGGCAAATTTTGTCGAGCGCGGTCCAAACTTCGCGTTTGGCCGCGAGTTGCTCAATGATCGCATCAATAATAAGGTCGCAATCTTTCAGGTCTTCGAGGTTGGTGGTGCCGTGCAGGCGGCCGCGAATCTGATCCCGGTCCCCGGCGGAAAGCGTGCCTTTATCGACCAGGCGCTGCAGATTCTTGTCGATGGACTGCAGTCCTTGTTCCAGCACCACCGCGTTTACTTCGCGCACCGTGACCTGGCAACCGGCAGCCGCGGCAATTTGCGCGATTCCCGAACCCATCAGGCCGCACCCAACCACTCCTACTTTTTCGATCGCCATCGATTCTTCCTCCGAGGAATTATTGCGAACTGCAGGACTACGTTGTGGCGCAGGCCAAATGAATCACCATCTTAACGCAGAAACGTAATCACGATGCAGCGTCAATCTCCGCGAAAACTTCCTGGGCCAGGTGAAACGCCGTATTGGCCGCCGGCACACCGCAATAAATAGCCGACTGCAGCAGGACTTCCTGTATTTCTTCGCGCGAAACTTTATTATTCAGCGCGGCGCGCACATGCATGCGAAATTCGTCGCTGCGATTCAACGCGATCAGCATCGCGAGGGTAATCAGGCTCCGCGTCTGGCGTGGCAAGCCCGGCCGAGACCAGATTTCGCCCCAGGCGTAGCGCGTAATCAGATCTTGAAACGGCTCGGTGAACGACGTCTTCGTACTTTCGGCCCGGTCGACATGCGCGGCTCCCAGAACTTCGCGGCGCACTTTCATCCCTGCGCTGTGCCGTTCGCGATCGTCCATCAGCGAACCTCCTGATGCGAGAAGAAATCCAGAATCGTCGAGGTGAAATTCGTAGCGTCTTCGATATTGGAAAGATGCGACGCGTTCATTTCGGCGTATTGCGCTCCGGGTATCCCGACGGCCATGAATTTTCCGTCGGCCGGCGGAGTGACGACGTCGTGCGCGCCGGCGAGGACCAGCGTGGGAGTTTGGATGTGGTTGATCGCGCCGCGCAAATCGCTATCGCGAATGGCCTCGCAGGTGGCGATGTAACCATCCACCGGCGTAGCGACGAACATCTGTTTCATCCTTTCGATCACGTCCGGATTTGCCGCGACATATTTCTCAGTGAACCAGCGCAGTAACTGAGCCTCGGCCACCGGCGCAATGCCGCCTTCGCGCAATTTCTCGATGCGTTTGTTCCAAAAATCGTCGTTGCCGATTTTCGCCGCCGAATTGCTGATGACGATCGCATTGAGCCGGTCACGCGCATGCACGCCGAGCCACTGCGCAATTACGCCGCCGAGCGAAAGGCCACAGCACAACACCCGACGGATGTTTAGCGCATCGAGCAGCCCAATAGCGTCTTTTCCCAGCATTTCGATCGTGTACGGACCCGGAGTCGCTTCCGATTGGCCGTGGCCGCGAGAGTCATAGCGCAAAACCCGGTAGGTTTTCGACAGCGTGGATCTTTGCGCGTCCCACATGTGCAGGTTCGTGCCCAGCGAATTGGAAAACAGTATCACTGGAGCGCTACCTGCGCCGTCGAACTGATAATGCAACGACGCGCCGTTGATTTTGGTGTGCGGCATGCTCTGTTCCCTTCCAATACGGATCAGGACGAAGTCTTTTTGCTCGCGGCCAGGACCCGATCGATCATCTCGCGCGCAGCCCCGGTATATTGTTTAGGATCCAACGATCGATCGATATCCGCGGCGGAAAAATTCTTGGATATTTCGGCATCGCCGAGCAACACCTCGCGAAATGACTTACCCGTATCGATAGCCTGGTGCGAGGCGCGCTCGACCAGCTCATGAGCCGCCGCTCTTCCGATTTTCTTGGCCAGCACCATGGCCACACATTCCGCCATCATCAAACCATGAGCGGCGTTCAGATTCTCGGTCATGGCGGCTTGGTGAATCTGCAGACCATCGAGAATTTGAATCGAGTGCGCTAGAGCTCCCGCGGTGAGCATGCAGATCTCGGGCAGCGTTTCCCATTCGGCATGCCATCCGCCAAGGCCGCGCTCGTGCTCCTGCACCATTGCCGCGAGCATGGTCGAAACCAAAGCGGGGACGCGAATCGCGGCAGCAAGAATGACACCGCAGCCGACCGGGTTTCGTTTATGCGGCAGCGTCGAAGAGCCGCCGCGGCCAGGTGCGGATGGCTCAGCCAATTCGCCAATTTCGGTCTGCGACATCAGCGAAATATCGCGCGCAATTTTCCCCAGCGTTCCGGTGAGCAATCCGAACGTGGTAGCGACTTCCGCTATGCGATCGCGCTGCGCATGCCAGGGAATTTCCGGCAACGCCAATTTCAATTCGCCCGCCAGCGCTTGCGCCACGTGCGGGCCATCTTTTCCCAGCGCCGCGAGAGTGCCGACCGCGCCGCCAAATTGCAAGACCTCGACACGCTTACGAGATTCAACCAGGCGCTCACGATGGCGTTCGACCGCGTCCAGCCAGCTCGCGAATTTCAGGCCCAGTGTGATGGGCGACGCTTGCTGCAGCCAAGTGCGACCGGCGAGCAGCGACTCCCGGTGAGCGATGGCGAGGCGCTGAAGCGCAGCCGACACGCGCGCGAGTTTTTCTGCGGTATCGTCGAACGCCTCGCGCAATTGCAGAACCAAGCCGGTATCGATCGCGTCCTGGCTGGTCGCGCCAAGATGCACGACTCCCGCGGCCGCCGAATCAGATTGGGCAACCAGCGTAGTGAGTTCCTTAACCAGCGGTATCGCGAGATTGCCGGCGAGCGCCGCGGATTTCGCCAGCGCCTCGTGCGAGTACAACTTGGCGTGGCATTGGGCCTGAATGGCAGGCGCCGACGCCGCAGGAGCAACGCCGGCCTGCGCGAGGGCTCGCGCCAGCGCCGCTTCGAAATCGAGCATGCGCTGTAAACGGTTCGCGTCGGAGAAGATCTCGCGCATGCGGTCGGTGGTGAATAGTGGATCGAGTAATCGCATCGTTCGACGGAGCTCCCGTACGAGCCGTAGCATTCCACGGAAAACACTCCATGTCCAAGCGGAAACCTGTGGCGCGGAGATTTTCTAGCCGGCGGACGCCTTGCTGAACCGCGACACTTCCTTCACCGCGCGATAGGCCTGATCGATAGCCGCGTTGGTGTAGGCGAAAGCTTCGGCGTCGGAATTCGCGATCGAGATTCGTCCAAAGGGCTGACGGCCGACTACGCAGGGCTGCTGATCTTCCGGCCAATCCGGGTCGAAAAGCGAATTGTACTCGTAGGCGTAGCCATGCGGCCAACGATTGACCGTGATCGCCTGAATGTCGCGCGCCGGATCGAAGCCGGCGGGTGAAAGTATCGCGCCGAGTTGCTCGCGAATGTGCTTCTCGAAAGTCGAGAAGGGCATGGTGTACAGCTCCATGCGCCCCGCGCGTTGCTGGTCGCGCGCCGGCAGACCCGCTTTGCACGGAACGCGTTCCAGGTGCAGCAAACACGATTCGTCGGGATTGCCGGGAAATTTGTATGCGCCCATGCTGACCGGAAAATCGAGCGTCACCGAATCGAAATAACTTCCCGGGCAGCGGATTCCGCTGACGCCCAGCTTTTTGAAGGATTGCCAGTTCGCAATCTGCACGTTGGTGTAGACGATGGGAACTTTCACACCATAAGTCAGCGCAGTTTTTTGCGCTTCGGGAAGTTCCGGGCACATGAACGGAATCACCATATTCCAGCAGGCCAGGATGCAGGTTGCCCCGCGAACGGCGCGCGGTTTTCCGTCGCGCACGTAGGTGATTTCTACTTCGGTCGACGCGCCGGGATCTCCAAGGTTGCGCGCGTGAGTCACCGTGCTGTTCAGCCGGATGCGCACCGGCGACGAGCCATCGTCGAGCGATGCGTAATTCAGTTTCGCGGTGACGATATCTTCCATCGTGCTGCCTGGAGCGGACGCGGGAATCAGCGAGCGCACCAGCAGCCGCGCGATCGAAGCGTTGCCATCGGGAAAATGGCAAATGTACGGCTCGTCCGAGGCTTGCTTGGTGATCTCGACTCCGAGGCCCGGACCCGGAGGGCCGGACAAATCCATGCCGCCGAATCCCGGGTAGCCCAGGCCGGCCATGTCTCCAGCCGGAACCGCGTCGATGCCGATGCCGTAGAGGCCGTACGTTTCAGTTTGCAAAAAAGGAATCGTGTCGGGACTAAACTTTGCATATTTCAGCAGGAAATCTTTGTAACTGGTCCTGGCCAGCAAAACTTTACGGTCCCAGGACGACATGCCCGGCAAGTAGTCTTCCTTATCCGCATACAGGCGTTTCAGGTCAGCTTTTGCCGCGGCGGATAGCGGCGTCTGGGCCAGGAATTCAGCTCGATCGGTCTTGCCTCCTTCCTCATCGAGATCGTCGGTTTTCTTGCCGGAACCGACCACCAGCTTGTCGACTCCAAACGTTTTCTGGTCGAAGAACACGCCGCGTTGCAAACCGTGCGACTTGTTGAAATCCTGATCGTAGTATTTGTAAAACTTCTGAACGTCGATGCCCAATTCCTGAAACAGGTCCTTCGCTTGGGCGCTGTAGAGCTTCGGTGCGGCGATGGATTGCGTGCCGCCATAGCCGAGCAAGGTTCCCTTGGCGGTGTGGAATTCATTGCGGCGCGCATGGCCGCCGAAATCGTCGTGGTTTTCGAGAATCAGAATTTTCGCGTCGGGACCGGCGACTTTTCTATAGAAATACGCGGCGGAGAGGCCGCTGATGCCGCCACCCACAATAATCAGGTCGTAGGTTTCGGCATCCTGCGAGGGAGCGCCCCAGGTGTTGCCGTCGCGCAGGGCGTGGCCGACTTCCATGACCGCGTCGGTGGTGCCGCGCATGCCGGTCAGCGCCGGCGGGTAATACTCATTCGAAGTTGCGGATGAAAAGGGAGAACGAGGAAGGCCAAATAGGTCGAGCCATTGGGAATTCTGAAATGCTAACGAACCACCCACCGCGATACCAAAACCGTTAAGGAAATCCCGCCGGGCAATTGGACGCCCCAGGCCCCAATCTTTGTCGCGCTTTTCACGGTCCACACTCTCCCCCAGAGATTTTGACCACCGGGCAAGCGCTGCCGCGCAGCAGCGACCCGGCTTTAGATTTTAGGTTATGAGCATACCCCAATGCGACGAGGAGGCAGGGGAGCAAATTCTGGCGGGTTTTCTACGAGGGAGGATTTGAGAGACGGTAGCGCTTAATGTGCTTAATGTGCGGCGACGGCGACGCGAATCTTGGTTTCGCCGATGCGGAACTCGGCGCATTCGTTCAGGCGGGCAGCCAGGACTCGTTTTTCGCCGATGTAGGTGCCGTTGGTGGATCGCAGGTCACGCAGGAGAACCGAATCGTTTTTTACTTCTATGGCGCAATGCAGCCGGGAGACCTTGGGATCGTCGACTTCGATATCGGCTCCGCCGCGCAGTCGCCCAATGGTGACCAGCGGGACGGTCATATCGCATTCGACTCCGCGTGACATGCCCTGGATCACCGAGATCTGGATCGATTTGTGGTCCGGCAAGTCGAGACCAGCCGCCCGCGATTCATCCGAGCGCTCCACGCGACTGGCGCCGAACTGGCGCTCGGCATCCAGAATGGGATTGAATTCGATGGTTGAAGAATTTTGATCTGGGGGCGTCAAATCCACCAACGAGCTCTGGGCGCACATCCAGCAGCGAACTTGAGCCATTCGCCGGCCGGCGTTGCGCGAATCATCCAGTTCGATTTGAGCGGCACAGTGGGGGCATCGGGCGCGCATGGGGCAACTATCGTCCTGGAGTGCGTACGTGGCTATGGTACGAAAAGGCTAATTTCTGGCTCGTTTGCGATCGACTCTTTCTTCGCTGGAAGGGTTCGTAAGAGGGGCACAATAGTGCACCTCTCCTGGAACGAAACCTTAGAGACAAGTTAACTATATTGAATACAGGTATTTAACTACGAAAGCGCGGTCTATTAGCGAATGCTTGCCGGGAAGGGCGACGTGTATTATAGTGCATCTCAGAGATATGAGCCGCCTTTCCCTACCCGTTCGGCCGCTACCTCCCACAGGGACTGTTGGCGTCCTGCACGACGCTGAATTCTTGCTTTTCGTCGGTAATAAGGTCCGCGAGGCACGCAGTCGCCGTGGAATGACTCGAAAAATGCTGGCTCATGAGGCAGATGTTTCGGAACGGCATCTGGCGCAAATCGAACTGGGCGAGGGGAACGTCTCGATCGTGCTCCTGCGCCGGATCACCACCGCGTTGAATATTCCCATCGCCGAGGTTTTCACTGCCGATAAGCCGAACGCGGAGGCAGAAGACGCGCTTCGCCGGGTTCTGGAACGGGTTCCAGGCGCGCAACTCGAGACGGTCGTATCGCGTTTGCGCCGCGAATTTGGAGAAAACGATCTGGCTCGGCGCGGGCGAATTGCGTTGATCGGCTTGCGCGGCGCGGGAAAATCGACGCTCGGCTCCAAGCTGGCCGAAGATCTCGAAATTCCGTTCGTCGAACTCGACCAGGAAATCGAAAAAGACGCGGGGATGGACTTGGCGGAGATTTTTTCGCTGTACGGACAGACCGGCTACCGGCGCATCGAGAAAAAAACGCTTGATCGTGTTTTGCGCGAACATGCGCGCGTGGTGATCTCGATCGGCGGCGGCGTGGTTTCCGAAAAAGAGACCTACGATCAATTGCTGGCCAATTGCTTCACCGTATGGATCAAGGCTCACCCGGAAGAACATATGTCGCGAGTGGTGGCCCAGGGAGATTTTCGCGCCATGGCGGATAACACCGAGGCGATGGAGGATCTTCGCCGCATCCTCGAAGCGCGCGAACCGCTGTATCGCCGCGCGGATGTGCAATTGGAAACCTCGCGCGAGACCGTGCTTCAGAGCTTTTTGAAATTGAAACAGGCCGTGCAATCTTCGGAGAAGTAGGAGGCATCGTGGACGTGGCCACAACGCAGCAGGAATTTGCTCCGGTCGATTATCAAACCGATCCGTCGAAGTACAAACACTGGCGCATTGCATACGACGCGCCAGTGGCGACGCTGACCATGGACGTGAATGAGGAAGGCGGGCTGCGTCCCGGATACAAACTGAAGCTAAATTCCTACGACCTCGGCGTGGACATCGAGCTTCACGACATCCTGCAGCGGGTGCGCTTCGAACATCCGGAGATTCGCACAGTGGTCCTGACCAGCGCCAAGAACCGCGTGTTTTGTTCCGGCGCGAACATTTACATGTTGGGTCTTTCCTCGCACGCCTGGAAAGTGAATTTCTGCAAATTCACTAACGAAACCCGCAACGGCATCGAGGATTCCAGCGCGCATTCCGGTTTGAAATTTCTGGCGGCTTTGAACGGCACGACGGCGGGCGGCGGTTATGAACTAGCCCTGGCCTGCGACGAGATTGTGCTGGTCGACGATCGCTCCTCGGCGGTCAGCCTTCCGGAAGTTCCCCTGCTCGGCGTGCTGCCCGGAACCGGCGGTTTGACGCGCCTAACCGACAAACGAAAAGTACGCCGCGATCACGCCGATATTTTTTGCACCAACGCCGACGGCGTGAAGGGCCAGCGGGCCAAGGATTGGGGCTTGGTGGACGATTCGATCAAGACGCAGGCATTCGCGGAACACATCAGGCAACGCGCGGCGAAACTGGCGGAGCTGAGTGATCGGCCGACCGGCGCGAAAGGGATTGAATTGACGCCACTGGCCCGAACCGTGGATGAATCGGGCCGCCACTATAAATATGTCGACGCGAAGCTCGACCGCGAAGCGCGAACCGTGACGCTAACAGTTCACGCGCCGGAATCTGGCGAACCGATGACCTTAGACGCGGCGGTGGCTGCCGGCGCGCGATGGTGGCCTCTACAAATGGCCCGGGAATTGGACGACGCGATTCTTGGATTGCGCACCAGCGAAGCGGATCTGGGTTTGTGGATTCTGAAAACGGCAGGGAACGCTGACGCCGTGGTGAAAATGGACGAATTCATTCTCGCCAATCAGAAAAATTGGTTCGTGCGGGAAGTTCTGGGAATGATGCGACGGACTTTCGCGCGCCTGGATGTGACCTCACGCTCGATGTTCGCGCTGGTCGAGCCGGGATCGTGTTTCGCCGGAACGTTACTCGAATTCGCGCTGGCCGCGGATCGTGGGTACATGCTTGACACGCCGGAAGGATCGGAAAAAGCCTCGATGAGGCTTTCCCCGATGAACTTCGGCGCCTTGCCGATGGTGAATCACCTGTCGAGGCTCGCCGCGCGCTTTTATGGGGATGATGCGCAACTGGAAAAGCTGCGCGCCATGAATGGGCGAGCGTTAGGCGCGCAAGACTCGCTCGAAGCTGGCTTAGTCACCGCGGCGCTCGATGAACTGGATTGGCAGGACGAAGTCCGCCAGGCTATCGAATCGCGCACGGCGCTATCGCCCGATGCCTTGACCGGGATGGAAGCGAATCTGCGGTTTGGATTGCCAGAAACTCTGGAGACCAGAATTTTTGCCCGACTCTCGGCCTGGCAGAACTGGGTCTTCGTGCGGCCCAACGCCGTGGGCGACAGCGGCGCGCTGAAAGTCTACGGAACCGGAGCGCCGGTGAAATTCAAGTGGGAGCGAGTTTAACTCTCGAAATTTGCAACACTTCATAATTTTGGAATCAGGAGACGGGCATGATCGATTACACCGAAAAAATTCCGAACAACGTCGACTTGGGACGGGACCGGGTCTTGCAGCGCGCGCTGGAACATTGGCAGCCGGCGTATATGAACTGGTGGTACGACATGGGCCCCAGCGAAAGCCACGCGCTGGAAGTGTATCTGCGCACGGCGACGAGCGTCGAACCGGACGGCTGGGCGCAATTTGGCTACGTGCGCATGCCGGAATATCGCTGGGGAATATTTTTGCAGCCACGCGATGGCGACCGGCAAGTGAATTTCGGTGTACATAAGGGCCAGGCCGCGTGGCAGGAAGTTCCGGGCGAATATCGCTCGACGCTGCGGCGCGTGATCGTGACTCAAGGAGACACCGAGCCAGCTTCCGTGGAACAACAGCGGCTGCTGGGCATGTGCTGCCCTTCGCTCTACGATCTGCGAAATATTTTTCAGGTGAACGTCGAAGAGGGGCGGCATCTGTGGGCCATGGTTTATCTGCTGCACCGCTATTTCGGCCGCGACGGCCGCGAAGAGGCCGAGGCGTTGCTCGACCGCCGCTCCGGTGATGCCGACAATCCGCGCATTCTCGGCGCGTTCAATGAACCGACTCCGGACTGGCTGGCATTTTACATGTTCACGTTTTTCACCGACCGCGATGGAAAATTCCAGCTTTCGGCACTGGCCGAATCCGGCTTCGACCCGCTGGCGCGCACTTGCCGCTTCATGCTCACTGAAGAAGCTCACCACATGTTTGTCGGTGAAACGGGAGTCAGCCGGATTTTGCAACGAACCTGCGAAGTGATGGGCGAACACAAAGTTTCGGCTCCGGCGGACGTCCGGGCACTCGGCGTGATCGATCTGGAAACGATGCAGAAGTATCTGAATTTCCACTTCAGCGTGACCATCGACCTATTTGGTTCAGATGCGTCGTCGAACGCTGCGAGCTACTACACCACGGGGCTGAAGGGCCGCTACGACGAAACCAAGATTGACGACGATCATGTGCTGACCAACGCGGAATATCCGGTCTTCGAAGTTTCCGGAAACAAAATTGTCTCGCGACAGGTTCCGGCTTTAACCGCCCTGAACGAGCGTCTGCGCGATGACTATATCGCCGAGATCCAGGCCGGCGTCGACCGCTGGAACAAAATCATCGAAAATGCCGGTATTCCCTTCCGCCTGGTGCTGCCGCACAAAGGATTTCACCGGCAGATTGGAAACTTCGCGGGAAAACACATCAGCCCGGACGGAGAAGTTCTGACCAAGGAAGCGTGGGAGAATCACCAGAACAACTGGCTACCGAGCGCTGAAGACCAACAGTTTGTGCAATCCCTGATGCGCGGCCGGGTGATCGAACCCGGTAAATTCGCCAACTGGATTGCTCCGCCGATTCGCGGCATCAACCGTCAACCACTCAATTTCGAATACGTGCGCTTCAACTAAGACTCTGAGGGCTTGCAATCGGATCCATAAATGAAAAAAAGAGGCTCGCTCCGGGAGACTGCGAAGCGAGCCTCTTGGTTTTTACGATCGGACTAAAATCATCCGGTCAGTTATTCGGTTGGCCTGCCCAGCGGAAAGCCCGTGGAAGGATCGAGAATCAGCCGCGGATTTGGCGCCGTAACGTTGAAATCAAAAAAGCCATTCAACGTTCCGGCTCGCTGATCCAGCGAGCCTTCACCGATGCGTCCGAGGCCCCAGTTATCTTCGATGAAGCGCAGAATCGAAGACTGGTCGGTCACCCGGCTGTCGATGTAGTTCTTCTTGGCGTACGGCGAAATCACCATCAACGGAAGACGCGGGCCATAACCGCAACGTCCCGGAGTTCCGCCGGCAGCAGTGACGCCGCAGGTACCGGGCCCGGTGAGGTTGTCATCGGAAACGTCCGATTGATTGACCACGATGTCCATGGCGTGATCGTACCAACCGTCGGAGTCGTCGTAAGCAATGATGATTGCCGTATCCTTCCAATATAGGCTGCCTTGAATCGCGTTGATGGTATTGACCAGAAAGGTCTGCTCGTCGAGCGGATCCGAGTAGCCTGCATGGCCGTCCTGAGCGCCCTTGGCCTTCAGGAAAGAAACGGAAGGCAAACGACCCTCAGTCAGCGCGACGTAGAACAGGCTTAGATCGTACTGGTGATTGGCCTGATCGGTCTTGCCGATCATGCCAAGATTTTGCGGCGGCAGGTGGTTCGGGTTCGCCGTGGATTGGTAATACTGAAACGGCTCATGGTGCGGGATGTAGTCATGCGTGCCGTTGGGCGAAGCGAGTCCGGCACTTTCCGTGCCGCAGGCTGGCGTTCCGTCGGGGTTCTTGCCCACCGTCGCGAAACCACCGGCAAACCAACCCCAGGTTACGTTCTGCTTGTTCAGCAAGTCACCAACATTCAAGCCGGACATGGTGACGCGCGTCGATTTGGCCGTGCCCACATCGGGCGTGGTCAGGCAATTGTCAAAGCCCGGCCGGGCGTCGCCGATCAGCGCGCCAAAGCTTTGCGCGCCTGCGATGTCTCCGCTGGCATTGCCCGGAGTTACGCCGTCGGCCGCAAAAGGCAGCAGCGTGGCGCAGCAGGTGTTTCCACTGACGAGATTAATGGCTCCCACGCTGGAGGGTCCGAAGTTCGTGCCATAGGAATTGTCGCTCATCGCGTAGTGCTGCGCATAATTCCACAAGGCGGTCACGGTGTTCCCATCGTAGTAGCTCATGACGATGCCTGTGCCTTTGCCATCATCGAAACAGAAGTTGGGGTTTGTCGGCGGAACAGGCTGCCCATTCGCACCAATAGCATTTCCTGAACCGACTTTCTCTGGAAACTTATCCATCAGGCCCCGGTCGAAAGCGGATTGCTCGTCACCGTAATCGTGATCTTGATCGCAAGTCACGGCGTTGACGGGGCCGAGCCGAAAGGGCTGGGTCGAATTTGGATTTTCATCGAGCAAGCCGCCGCCCAGCAAATTATTCACGCGCGGAGTTTCCGGAATGCTCCTAAAGGGCGTAACCCCTTTCGGATTCAGGGCATGGGGGTAGGTACCGAAATAGTGGTCGAAAGAAACGTTTTCGTCGAAGATGACGACCACGTGCTTGATCGGGGTGGTCGTTTCTTCCTGGCCAAACGAGGGCGACGGCAGCGCGGCGCCAAGGGCAAGTGCTGCGAGCCCGTAGGCGAGGAACCGTAACGGCATTCGAATCATAATTCTCCTTTAAATCGGTAAGCCAAAGATGTGGTGACGCTAGAGTCCCGATGAACTCGAATAGATTCGGAGTTGCAACAACCGGGTAAGGTAAGAGGCTCGCTAGCTCTATGGAAATACGCTGCGTTTGTTATTCCGGTGTGAACGAAAAGTGAAAACTTGGCGGAGCACGCGCTGCAGCGTTGAAGTACCAAAAACCTGTGTTACTTCGATGGTGCTTCGACGCGAACGGTCCCCATCATGCCGCCATCTTCGTGCTCCAGCAGGTGGCAGTGATAGACAAACGTGCCAATAATCCGCGGATTGCGGAAATCCATTTTTAATTTCACCGAAGGGTAATCCGGGCTGGTCCCATCCCAATAGGGAACGTTAATGGTGTCGCGCAAAAATGGCTCTTCCAGCGGCACGCCGTTCCAGTCTTCCAGTTGAAAATGGATTTGATGAATGTGAAACGCATGTAATTCGCGGGTCCGATTTTCGATCGTCCACTCTTCCACGTTTCCCTGCTGCACCACGATGTTCGGCGCCGTGTCGTTCATATCGAACTGTTTCGGTTTTTGCCCCTCGACCGTGATGTAGAACTTCGTCGGGCTGTTGGGATTCTTCGGATCTTCCGGCTCTTCGGAAAAATAAAGCCGGCGTTGCACAACGGCGGGAAAATTTCCAACCCAGTGGGGATTGGCGCCAGCCGATGGGGCGGGTTCTCTACTCGAACCTTTCATCGACGAGGAAACCAATTTCCCCTGAGCGTCGCCGTAGGCAACCGTATCGGTCGGAGGGGCTAGCCGCGAGACGGTAGAAGGAGCATCGTCAGTGGCTACAATCTTCGCCAGTGGCCGGGTCGGGTCGTTCTCGCCAACCGGCCCGGTATCGACGGTGCGGGTGATCAGGCTGGCCTGAGATCCTGCCGGAGGGCCCTTCACGATGAATTCCACCCTTCCCGCCGGAGGCACCAGCAAATGCGCGCGAAATACCACATCGTGCGGCGGGTCACCGTCTTCCTGTACGGGGACGCCATCAAGCGCGACCACGCCTACCAGCTGCGGCTTGGCGTCATAGAGCAGTTGGAGATCCAGGTAGGTAAAAGCGGAGGCGTTCAAGACTCGCCACAACTCTTTCCCTCCCGGCTTTAGCTTAATGACCGCCGGACTGTAATCCGGAAACGGAACCGAAACAAAATTGATCGAGAGGTCTTTGGCTGGCTTGCCGGTGCCCGTTCCAGTGTTCATGATCTCGCCTTCGGCGTCGCGCAACACCAGTGGCGGCGGCATGGAAGCGGACGCCACTGGCTCCGCGTCAGGATGCAGCAGGTCCTCGTCTCGGATAACGAGGACCCGCTCCGGCAAGCCGGCGACGATTGGCGCTTCGCGTTCCAGGCCTTCGATGATCAGCGCCCCGGATGCTCCGCCCAAGGCCTGCACTTTAGTGAAGCCGTGCGGATGAGGGTGATACCAATACAGGCCAGGGGACGCATCGAGCGGGACTTGAAAGTGGTATTCAAATGGAGGGTCGGACGGACCGATCAGCGTCTTCAGAGTTTCGTCCTGGTGGCAAACCGGGGGAATGTTAAGACCATGAAAATGAAGATTCGTGGCGGTGGCGGACATAACGCCAGTTACGCACGGATCGCTTGACGCGGCCTTTGCCCGCTGGTGCTCCGGCGTCGGCATCGCTGCGGCATTTCCGGGGCCGTTTAATGCATTCTTCAGCCGGAGGACGAGCCAGTCGCCCGGACTCAATCGCAAATTGGGCGAAAGGCTCCCGTCGCCGTACACGTAGCAGTAGCGCGTGCGTCCCTCAGAGTCCTGGTAATTCCGATACGTCAGATCGACGGTGAGTACGCCGTTTTTGCTGCGCAGGTCTTCCGGTTCGGGAACTTCGGACCCTGCCGCTGGGCGCGGGCACACCGGAGCGGGCGCAGGCTGCGCGAGCGCAGCCGCGCTCGATGCCAACAGGATCCATAAGGTCAACCAACCGTAATACACCGTGCGCATCTAGACTCCGATTCCCTGTTGTGGCAAAGGCAATCTGTCGCTCTTGGGCTTAAAGCGCGGACCGCAACCGCCTGGTCCCAGAAGAAATGGCTTGGAAAGTTTAGTCTGTTCCCGGACTCCACATGTGAACGCCAGATGAATGCTCGTTTACTGGGATGTACGGGAAGAGGTTTTAAAGGCGGAACAGCAGCCCTCTGCTGGACCCGCGAGATTTGAGCCCGAAGCCAAGATTCCAGCTACAATATTGTTCGTAGAATATGAAATGATGCAGCAGATGAAAAATCGCCAACTCGTGCCCTTCGTCATGCTCCTCGCCCTTGGGACCCTGGCTCCTTGCGGCGCGCAAGCGCCGGCCCAAACCAAGCCCGCACCTACCGGCGAGATCGTCGCGCGGGTGAACGACCAGCTCATCACGCTGGCCGAATATCAGAAAGCCGAGCAGCAATTGCGCGACGAAGCGGCCCAGGATTGTCAGGGCTGTCCGCCGGAAAAAATTGAAGCCCAGTTCAAAGCGCAGCAAAAAGATTTGCTGCGCGGTTTGATCGATCAGGTGTTGATGGTCCAGCGCGCCAAGGATATGGGCATCAGCGTCGAATCGGACCTGAACAAGCGCCTCGACGAAGTTCGCCAGCAGAACGGCCTCGCCACCGTAGCGGATCTGCAAAAAGGCGTCGAAGCTTCGGGCCTCAGTTGGGAGGATTACAAGACCACGTTGCGCAATTCACTGCTGCAGAAAGAAGTGGTACGGCGCGAAGTCGGCTCGCATCTCGACGTTTCCAGCGAAGAAGTGAAGCAATACTACGAATCGCATCCGCAGGAATTTACCCCGCCCGAACGCGTGATTCTCTCCGAAATTTCACTCAGCACGGAAGGCAAGAATCCCGACGAATTCGACGCCGTGCGCAAAAAAGTCGAAGGCCTGCGCTCCAGCGTCCTCAACGGCGACGATTTCCATCAAGTCGCCGCGATGTATTCCCAGGGCAGTACCGCGAAAGACGGCGGCAACTTGGGCACCTTCGCCAAAGGCCAGCTCGCGCCGCAGATCGAAGCGATTGTCTTCCAGACTGGCAAAGGCCAGCTCACCGACGTGATCCAAACCCGCAGCGGCTTCGAATTTTTTAAGGTCGAAGATCATCTGCCGTCCGCCTTGCAGCCCATCGAGCAGGTCGACGCCGCGATTCGCAGCACGCTCTCCGCCCAGAAAATGCAGCCGCGCATGCGCGAATACCTCGCCGAACTCCGCGAACAAAGTTACGTCACCGTGCAGCCCGGGTACATCGACAGCGCCCTACTGATCTGATCCGTAGTCGTAGTGGTCGTAGCGTTGCAGTCTCAAAAAAAAAGTCTGCTTCCTGCAACTCGACTGCGACGACTTAGGGAGTTTCAGGAAATTTGACGAGATGCCGCATTAGATTTTAAGGCGGAACAAAAGTTCAAGACTTGGAGATTGGTTTGGCTGTAAAAATGGTGGGGCTGGGGAGAGTCGAACTCCCGACCTAAGGTTTAGGAAACCTCCGCTCTATCCAACTGAGCTACAGCCCCGTGGCGCGTATTTTAGCAGAATTGAGCACGGGCGTTCTGGCGATTGGCGGATGGATTAAGCTGCTTCGTTGAAGGTGTCGCGTTTCTTGTAGGCGAGATAAAAAATCCCAAAGGTAATAACGGCTGGGGGAAACATCAGGATCAGAATTCCGGTGTTGATGGCGTGGATGGTACGCGGGCCGGAAGCGGCGGCGTTTTGGTAGCACATGGCGCAGCCCTGGGCACCGAGCGACGCGGGGCTGGCGATGAACGCTAGCGCGGTCAATAGGCGTGTAAGCGACTTTATAACGCTGTTGGATTTCGCGTTCATCGGGAACTCCCCTGCGAAGTTTCAATCTACTCGCTGAACGTGCGCTTGTCCAGAAATGATGCGCCGGCGAGTACCCTTCCGGCCTGCTCCTTTGGCGGTTTGTGTTTCCGTATCTTTTCCGTATCCTCAATGGCGGATTCTCACCGCCGATGGCAGTAACGCGAGGGGTCAAATGAAATATCGAAAACTGGGACGGACCGGCATCGAGGCCAGCGACCTGTCGTACGGCCTGTGGGGCATGAGCGGGTGGAGCGGCTCCGACGATGCGGGCTCGCTGCGATCGTTGCAAGCCTCGGTTGATCTGGGCTGCAATTTTTTCGATACCGCCTGGGCCTACGGGAACGGCAAAAGCGACGGGCTGCTGGGCGAAACTCTGGCGCGCAATAAGAATAAACGTCTCTTCAGCGCGTCGAAAATTCCGCCAATGAACGATCGCTGGCCGGCCAAGCCGGAGTACGCCTACCAGGACGTTTTTCCCCACGACCATGTAATGAAATACGCGAAGAACATCCGCGAGAAACTACGGGTCGATTCGATCGACGTGCTGCAATTCCATGTGTGGGACGACAGTTGGACGGACCAGCCCGAGTTTCGCGAAACGGTGGAGGAATTAAAATCCTCCAAATTGATTCGCTGGTTCGGATTGAGTTTGAACCGCTGGGAGCCGGCAAATGGAATCGCCGCAATCCGCACTGGCCTGGTTGACGCGGTGCAGGTGATCTACAACATTTTCGATCAGGCGCCGGAGGACGAACTGCTTCCGGTTTGCCGGGAACTCAACATCGGCGTGATCGCGCGCGTGCCGCTGGACGAAGGCAGCCTGGGCGGCAAGATGACCCTGGAGACGAGATTTCCCGCCGACGATTGGCGCGCGTCATATTTTGGTCCCGAGAATCTGAAACCAACGATCGAGCGTGTCGAAGCCCTGAAGAAAATTGTGCCGCCCGGCATGACCCTGCCCGAGATGTCGCTGCGTTTCATTTTGTCCAATCCCGATGTAAGCACCGCCATCATCGGCATGCGCAATTTGAATCACGTGAAGGAGAATTTTGCCGCAAGCGATGCGGGGCCGCTCGATAAAGCGCTCCTCACCGAATTGAAGAAACACCGTTGGGATCGCGTTCCAGAATCCTGGGCCGACTAGGCCGGGTTCGCACCACGCGATTGTTTCTTCGGTTTCGGCGCCACGGAAGTTTCGCTGGGCACCAGTTCGTAATGATGCGGAACCGGTTGGGCATCCGCGCGCTGGCGAGCGAGCGCCCGGTCTGAGGCCGCGGCAAGCTCTTTGATCGTTTCCGGAGTGACCTGATCTGCGGGCTTTACGGCCAGGTCGAATATCTGCATCTCGAGCGTTCCCCTGATTTGCGTATCCATCCCCACGCGACGCGCCTGGTCGAGCATCGGCGTTTCGAGCAGCGCGAGATTCACGCCAGCCGCCAGTTGTTCCGCCGGAAAGATTCCCACTTCCCGGCCATCAATGCGCAACTGATACGACCCTCGCGCCAGCGCGGTAACGCGCAATGTTTCCAGGTCCAGCGCGCTGATCAAATCCGAGGAAGAAAGCGCCAGCTGCAGGATTGGGTCGGTGTCCAGCGGACCCAGCGGGAGCGGCAACGATTTATCCATCTGCGCCCAGCGCAAATGATTGCCGTTCTTCGCCAGCTCGGTCACTTCCGTATTTGAAACTTGGGCAGTCGGCTTGGTTCCCGCGTCGACGTGCACAAATGTCACTTCCGGCTTCGCGCCCCACGATTTCAGCAGATTCTCTGCCATGATCCAATGAATCGCAGGACCGGGATGGATGCGATCGGGAATCAGCAGCGTGTCGAGTGCGGCTTTTTTTGCTTGGGCGTTTTCCAGAGCCTGCACCACTGGCGCATTGAGATCGGCCACGCCCAAATGCTTTTCTGCCGCCAAGTCGCCTACGAATTCACCAAAGTGCTGCAAAACTTTGTTATAGCCGCCGACGAGCATTTCGGGGCGCGTCACATCATCGTACGCTGAGGGTTTGACCAGCGTCAGGCGCGCCTGCGGACAATTCTTTTGAATCGCATCGACTATCGAAACATAGCCGGTCTGATAGCTCGTGAAAATTTTGGGATCATACGCCTGATAAAAACCGTCATTCATGCCGAGCATGATGGTCACGACCGTCGGCTGGTGATCGAAAACGTCGCGATGCAGCCGCAGATCGATGGGTCCATACTTGCCGCCGCTGACTTTGTCGCCGCCGACGCCGGAGTGAAAAAACACGACATTGCGCCCGGGAAAACGAGTAAGGATAAATGTCTCGATATCGCTGGTATAAAGGCGCTGCTCCGTAATGCTGTCGCCATAGAAAACCACTCGATCGCCATCGATAATCGCAAAATCACTGGCGCCGGCGGATTTTTGCGCTTTTGCCGCGCCACAAGCCAAGAACAACGCCATTACCAGCCAGACTCGCTTGATCATGAACGCTCCCGAGCGTCGAGTCTGCCAGAAAAGCGGCCAGCGCTGAACCCCGAATTCACCTTACTTTTGCGACTTTCGCCGCGCGCACCGCACAGCACGCGCGCCAAGAGAAGACCTGCCAGATGTGGCATACTTAATGCATACGTCGCGACTGATTTTGATGAGCGCCCGGAAAACAATTCGGAAGAAACTGCTCGCGGTGCATCGCAAACTGCGCGAGGCCCACATGCTGGCGAAGGGGCTCATCTCCACGCGCCATCCCGTGCTGGTGCACATTATTCCCATCCGGCGCTGCAATCTGGCCTGCACTTACTGCAACGAGTACGACGATTTCTCGAAGCCGGTGCCGACTGAAGAAATGTTCGCGCGCATCGACCGCCTGGGCGCGATGGGCACGTCGATCATCACCATCAGCGGCGGCGAGCCCTTGCTGCATCCCGACTTGGACGCCATCATCGCGCGGATCCGCAAAAACAGAATCATGGCCGGGATGATTACCAATGGCTACCTGCTGGTCGCCGATCGCATCGAGAAGCTGAACCGCGCGGGACTGGAATATCTGCAAATCAGTATCGACAACGTGAAGCCGGACGAGGTCTCAAAGAAGAGTTTGAAGGTGCTGGATCAGAAGCTGGAATTGCTGGCCAAGCACGCCGAGTTTCAGGTGAACATCAATTCGGTGCTGGGCAGCGGCGTGGCCGATCCGGAAGATGCGCTGACCGTCGCGCATCGCGCGGTCGAGCTGGGCTTCACTTCCACCGTGGGAATTCTGCACGACCACAACGGACAGCTGGAACCGCTCGGATCGCGCGAGCAGGAAATTTTCGAGGAAATTATTTCGCTCGAAAAGCGCTCGTTTACCCGCATCAACAAATTTCAGCACAATATCGCCAAGGGTCTCGAAAACGATTGGCGGTGCCGCGCCGGCGCGCGGTACCTGTACATTTGCGAAGACGGCCTGGTTCATTATTGCTCGCAGCAGCGCGGATATCCCGGCGTGCCCCTGCTGCAATATACCGACGAACAGCGCCAGCGCGAATTTTTGACCAAGAAAGGCTGCGCGCCGCGCTGCACGGTTTCCTGCGTGCATCAGACCTCGGCCATGGATTCCTGGCGCAGCCCGCAGACCATCGACAACGGCTCGGCGCCGTCGGCTCAGGGCCTGGTGCAACTTAGCGGGTCTTCGTCACGAGATTAGATTTCGAAAGAAATTTTGCGAAAACGAAAACGCTGGTGCGCGCAACAACTTCATTCCGAAAGTTAGGGCTCGAACTCACCCCATTTAAAGGATCGAATTGATGAGTCCCGTCGTCTGGCTCGCGATTGGCGTGGTGGCCATTTTGGTGATTGGCGCGATTGTCTGGAGCGCCAGCCGCCGGGCGGACGCGCAATTGTCCGCCGTCCGCCAGGAAATGCAGCACTCGTTAGCTTCGCAGGGCCAGTCGGTCAACGCGCAAATCAACCACCTGACTCAAACGGTGACGACGCAACTGGGCCAAGTCCGCCAGGAACTGCTGACCGGCGTCGCTTCCTCCGGCAAACTCGCCAGCGACGCGCAAATCGCCATGGCCCAGCAAATGCAAACCTCGAACGAAACCATCCGCCGGATGAGCCAGCAACTGGGCGAAGTACAACAAGCCGGCCGTGAAATGTCGCAGTCGGCGCAAGCGCTGCAAAGCGTTCTGGGTGGCGCCAAAACGCGCGGGACCCTGGGCGAAGTGGCCCTCGAAAGATTGCTGCAAGATGCGCTGCCGCAAAGCGCGTACGACGTGCAGCACCGTTTCGATTCCACCGGCGCGATCGTGGACGCGGTGGTGCACAGCGGCGAGCGCCTGCTCTGCGTCGATTCGAAATTCCCGCTCGAGGCGTATCGCCGGCTGGCCGACAACATAGAGGGTGCGCGCAAGGAATTTTCCGTCGCCGTGCGCAAACATGCGGACAGCATCGCCGAAAAATATATTCTGCCGCACGAACACACCTTCGATTACGCGCTGATGTTCGTGCCCTCGGAAGGCGTGTATTACGAACTGATGATGACCGAAGATGCGAAGGGCGGCCAGCTCGACGAATACTGCCGCAATAAACGAGTGTTCCCGGTATCGCCCAACACTTTTTACGCCTGTCTCAGCGCGGTGGCCTTGAGCCTGCAGGGCCAGAAAATCGAAGAAAACACTCGCCATATCCTGGCCGGAATGTCAGGATTGAAAAAACAGTTCGAGGTTTTCGATGAAGTGTATGAAAAACTCGGCAAACATCTGCGCAACGCCCAGCAAAGTTACGAAGAAGCAGACAGCCGCCTGAGCCGCACCCGCAATTCGCTGGAACAATTGACCCAGGGCGCGCTGGATGAGCCGGAAATCAAATCGCTGAATCCCATCGCCGACGAAAAACTTTTCTGAACGCCTGCCGCCCTGAATTCCCGACCGCCATCCGAAATATTATTGCAGCGCGGCGCGCGCCGCTTCCAGCAGCGTCTTAAAATCGCCAGCAACGATGGCGGTCGTCATCGTTTGTAGATCGCGGGAAGTTTTTCCGGTGTCGTGGGGATGCTTCTCGAGGTCGTGCGCGTAGCCGTTAATGCGCGATTTCCATTCCTTGGGAGCCAACGGCGCGGCGGCCAATAAATATCGACGGGCCGACGTCGGGTCGACTGCCGGCAGTATTCGCGCGCGAAACGAAAAATCGCCGGCGCTGACCGCTTCGACGCTCACCTCGCCCGAATTTCCTGCGCCCGCCCCTGAAGTCAGTAGATCCTGGGTGTCTCCGCGCAAAAAGCGCAACACTCCCGGCGTGCGATTCTCCACCAGCACGCGCAACTGCTGATCCGATCCCTGGACGTGCAACGCGAGCTTGCTCTTTTTGCCCGGAACCAGCGGCGGAATCGGCGGGTCGAAATGCAGGCTGACCAAAGTTGTGGCCGCTTCCCATTTTCCCGCCGAATTCTCGATCGTAATTCTCGCGGGCCCGGGAAGCGCCCGGGGGTTCGCAAGCACCACCACACATTCTGGCGAGGAGGCGAGCACGAAGGCCCGCTCGTCGTTAATCTTCACGCGGTTCGCGTCAGCTTGCTCCAGAAAATCCGCGCCGCAGATCGAGAATTGATCGACCAGCGAGACCACGGGAGCCACGGCGAGCGACTGTTTTCCGGTGAGCGATGCAGACGCATCCACCAGCGCCGCGGAGCTGTTGCCGGAACCGCTGGCGATGATGACGGACATGTTGTCTGGCACGGTGAACGAAGCTCGTCCCGTCTTGTCCGTCTTCAACTTGAGCGTATCCCCGATCGATACGGTAATTCCCTCCGCCAGCCGGCCGTCGACGCCCAGCACCGCGAGCGTGGCCATTTTGCCGGCCACAAGTTTCGGGGGCAAAACAATGGAAACCGCCCAGGTGGTGAGCGCGTTCGATTGCGCGTCGACTCGGTTTTCAAGCGGCAGAACGGAGGCGATCAGAGCCGTCAGCAACCACAAGACGATCGGCTTCCTTTTCCGAGAGCGGGTAGCGATCGTGGATGGGCGTGCGAGGATGCGCGCCATTATTTGGGAGCGGGGGCGATCACCCGCTCATACACTTTGGCATCGCGAAAAATATTGAAGAGCTCGCCGTCGATCTCGTCGGCGCGGACCGAAGATTCCAGAATGCTCAACGCCCGGTCCACCGGCACGGCTCGTTTGTACGGCCGGTCGGACGCGGTCAACGCGTCAAAAATATCGCAGATGGTCATCAGCTTGGTGGGCAACGGGATTTCGTCGCCGCGCAACTTGTACGGATATCCAGTGCCGTTTAATTTTTCGTGATGGGCGCGGGCGATATCTGGAATCCGGCTCAGCTCCTTGGTCCACGGAATTTGATTCAGGAAATTAAAGGTATGGACCACGTGGGATTCGATCTGCAGCCGTTCCGCGGCATCGAGACTTCCCTTCGGAATCGAAAGCAGGCGTACTTCGTCAGGGTTAATGTAGGGCCGCTCAATCCCTTTGGTATCGATGTACGACTGGCGGGCGATGTCGCGCAGTTGACGAAACTTCCCTTCTTCGAGCAGCGTGGGCTCGTTGGTTTCGATAATAAATTGAAAATAGTCTTCCAGGCGATTCATGCGCTGGTCGAAATCCTCGCTCAGCCGCGCAATTTCGGCCAGCGCGTCGCCGCGATCGCGCTCGATAAACATCTGCAGCTTACGCCGCGCCATGCCCGCTTCCAGATCCTTGCGAATGTAATCGAAGCGTTGCTTCAGCAGGTCCATCTGGCCAGGATAAAGTTTCTTGGCCTTGACCAGCACGTCTTCGCGCACGCCGACTTTGCCGAAATCGTGCAGCAAAGCTGCGTACCGGATTTCCTTCATCTGCTCGGCGTCGAAGTGCGTGCCGCTGTATTTTCCGGTGTTGACGGAATCGAGTGTTTCGGCAAACGCTTCGGTATACGTGGCCACGCGCAGCGAATGGCCGGAGGTCGTGGGGTCGCGTTGTTCGATCGCGGTGACCGCCGCCTGGACGAAACCTTCGAATAGCGTTTCGATTTCCTGATACAGCTTGCGATTTTCGTAGGAGACCGCGGCCTGCGAGGCCAGCGAAAGCGCCAGTTGCACCGATCGCTCCGGAAAAGACTGGACCTGTTCCGCAACCGCGGCCTCATTTACCAGCCGCGCCGTCGCGTCGCGTTTGGAATTGATGAGTTGCAATACGCCCAGCACTTCCCCTTTGGCGTTGCGCATCGGCAGGGTCATCAGCGATTTCGTGCGGTAACCGGAATCGCGGTCGTAGCGGTCGTTGAAATGAAACGGCAAATCCTTCGGCAGGTGGTGGGCATCCGCAAAATTCAAAACTTCGCCGTGCAGCGCGGTGTATCCGGCCATGGAGTCTTCCGCGAGCGGCAACGTAAATTCCTTGAACGGAAAATCCACGCTGTCGTTTTGGGTGAGCATGAAGCGCAGCCGGCGTTCGCGATTGTCTTCGTCCACCAAATACAAGGACCCGGCATCGGCGCCAGTGATTTGCCGGGCCTTCTTCAGAATCAGAGTCAGCAGCGCATCGACGTCGCGCTCGGAAGAGAGCGCCACGCCGATCTCATTGAGCTGCTGCCGTTCGCGCTCGGCGATTTCCAGACCTTCGGCCGCCGCCCGGGACCGCTCCACGAGCTCAATATTTTCGAAGGCGATTGCGATCGTCTTTTCGAGTTCCCTCTTCGGTGCGTTCGCAGAGACGTAAGCAAAAAACGCTGCATCATCTGTGGACAATTTTGCAGATGAGGAGTCCCCCGCGATCACACCCACGACACGCGTATGCGGGCCAGTGTTCCGAGTGTGCCGTACGAATTCCGCCGTATCCTTTTCAATATCGAGGAGAAAAACGCGAAGGGGATCTGTTGTATTCAATTCGACATTAATTTTGGAATCGGCCGGGGATATGGGCCGCAATTCGTACAAGTCCTTCAGAGGTTCGACCAGCGCCGCAGCCGCCGACCCCTGGCGATACCAAATTTGTTTTTTTCTCGACATGCCTGACCGCGCTGAACCAATTCGTTAAGTATAGCGAACGCAGGTTAAACCGGCGGTGATTCTACCTCAAAACCCAGCAGGCCGGTGCCGGGCCGCCGTGTTGGCGCGATGAGCTCGGCGCGGTTCGGCCGCCTTGAATCACTACGAACCGTTTGTTAGCCTTGCGCAGATTTGAATCGCCAATAAAAGGCCAAAACGCGCCCGCAGGTGAGTTCGCGCAAACCAAAGCGATTCCAATTCCCTTAATGGCCGAAGCTAAAACAGGCACCGTAGCAAAACTTTTTCGCGAATGGTGGGGCCACCGCGGCTCACTGGGTATCAGCTTCGCCGTAATGGTGTTTGCGCTGTGCGTGTATTTTGCGACCTTCGTCGGCGAACGGCCGATGCCGACATTCGATTCCATCGACCGCCTGGAACTCAACACCCTCGACGCCCGATTTCAGTTTCGCGGCCGCGTCACTCCCGATCCGCGGATCGTGATTGTGGATATCGACCAGCATTCCCAGGAGCAACTGGGCCGCTGGCCGTTCCCCCGCATCAATTTCGCCCACGCCCTCGACGCCCTTCGCGAGGACGGCGCCAAGGTGGTAGCTTTCGACATCACCTTCAGCAAAGCGGATGAAACCGCCCGGCCGCTGCAGGAACTTTCCGCGGACCTCGCTTCCGGCAAAAAAGGAGCAGCCGGCCTAAATCCAACGGTCCAGCTGGCCATCGCCGAAAAGGAAAAGCAATACAACTATGATCAACAACTCGCCGATTCCATCACGCGTTTCGGCCACGTCGTTCTGGGAAATTATTTCCTATACACCAAAACCGATTTGGCCGGGGTCTCGAACGAGGCTCTGGACAAATACGCCGCCTTGATTTCCTTTTTTCCTTATACCCAGGTCCGGCCGTCGCGCCCGCCACCTACGCGTGAAGATCGTGACCAGGAGCGGCTGAAGGTAATTCAAATTTACGAGAATCAATACCTGGTGCCGCGCGGAGCAGAAGCGAACGCGGACGTCTTCGTCGGAGCGATCGCCGCGGAAAAAGGCGGTGCTGGATTTTTTAATGTCGCCGTCGACGCCGATACCGTCGTTCGCCGCATTCTTCTTGCGATTCCTTACGGCCGCGATGAAGATCGCAAAAACTGGGATTTCTATCCGTCGCTCGACGTGCAGACCGTCCGCCAGTATCTCGACCTCAGCAGCGACCAACCGGTGCTTATTTATGGAGACGCCGGAATCGCCAGTCTGGAATTTGGTCCCAAGCTCGTGGTCCATCCCGACGATTTGAGCCGCCTTCTGGTGAATTTCCACGGGCCATCACGGACCTATCCTTACGTTTCGTTCGCCGACGTGGCCCTGAATAAATTTCCGCGCGGAACGTTCGCGGACAAAATCGTGCTGATCGGCGCTTCGGCTACGGGTATCGGCGATTTGCGGGCCACTCCGTTTGGCGGCATCGATTTCCCCGGAGTTGAAATTCACGCCAACCTGATTGACAACATCTTGAACCAGCAATTCCTGGTGCGGCACGCGCCGCAGGTTTTGACCGACATTGGATTTATCGTGCTTTTTGGCCTGCCGCTGGGCATGTGGCTGGCCCTGGTGCAACCGCGCTGGATGGCGCTGGGTCTGCTGCTGCTCGTGCCCTTTGGCGCCGTCGTGTATTGGGCTTTCCTGCATGGCTGGTGGCTGAATTTTATCGTTCCAGCGCTGTTCACGCTGGTGCCCAACGTCAGCCTGGTTGCGCTGTATCGCGTTTTTTTCGAAGAGCAGGAAAAACGGAAAATTCGCGGCGCGTTTCAGCAGTACGTCAGCCCGGAAGTCATTCGGCGTTTGCTCAGCGATCCGGAACGAGTGAAGCCGCGCAAGACCGAAGTGACCGTGCTGTTCAGTGACATTCGTGGTTTCACTTCGATCTCAGAGAACCTGGACGCTCAAGAATTGGCCGCGCTGCTCAACGCCTACCTGACGGATATGACCAAAATTATTTTTCGCCATCAAGGCACGCTCGATAAATATATCGGTGACGCGGTGATGGCCATCTGGGGCGCGCCGTTCGACGCGCCGGATCACGCGGCGAAATGCTGCGTCGCCGCCGTGGATATGCTCGTGCGGCTTTCGCAAATGCAGAAAGACTGGCGGGCTCGTGGATTTCCGGAACTCGATATCGGAATTGGAATCAATACGGGCGTCGCTTCGGTCGGAAACATGGGCTCCGCGCTGCGTTACGGCTACACCGCGATGGGCGATTCGGTGAATCTCGCGTCGCGTCTGGAAGGGCTGAACAAAGAGTACGGAACGCGCATCGTGATCAGCGAATCCACGCGCCGGGAAATTAAGAGCGATGATCTGATTTTCCGCGAACTGGATCTGATTCGGGTGAAGGGCAAGCATCAGCCCGTAACGATCTACGAAGTCTTCAGTGCCGACGCCAGTGCAAATGGCGGCAAAGAACTTGCCGAACTATTTGGACGCGGGCGCGAGGCCTACAAGCGGCAGGACTGGCGCGCCGCGAAATCTCTATTTGAAGAAGTTCTCGTACGCTGGCCCAACGACGCTCCGGCGCAGATTTTTTCCGCGCGCTGCGAGGAATACCTGGCGGAGAAGCCAGCCGTGGATTGGGACGGCGTCTACGAGATGAAGCACAAGTAAACCGCAGGCGGATATTTTCTATTATTTTTCGTCGTCAATCCGCACGACCACTGCTCCGGATCGCCCTTCGCTTTTCAATTTGTCCGCCAATTTCTGGGCCGCGTCCTCGCTGGGCAAGCGGCCCACGCGCACGCGGTAGTACGTCCCATCGGTAACCTGGTAGGTTTCAATTGTGGCTGGAGGGTAGGCCGCGTCCATCTCCTCGCGAAACCGTTCCGCATTTTCCTGAACCTTGAACGCGCCCACCTGCACGCCGAATGATCCTTTCGTCGGATTCGGCCCCGAAAGAATTTCCAGGCGCACGTTCGCGGTGCCGGGCCCCCACATTTCGATGGCCTGCGCCGCCGCCAGAGAAAGATCGATGATGCGATTGGCGACGAATGGCCCGCGGTCGTTGATGCGCACTTCGGTTTGCTTGCCGTTGGTCAGATTCGTCACCCGCACCACGGTGTTAAAGGGCAAAGTGCGATGCGCGGCCGTAAACGTGTGCATATCGTAGATTTCGCCATTCGACGTGCGGCGGCCGTTGAACGGAGGCCCATACCACGACGCCACGCCTTCTTCGACGTAAGCGCCCGGAATAGCGGGCTGCCTTTCGTTGGCAGGCGGCGCACCAGAAGCCGGGGAAGCAGAGCCCGGCTGCGCCGCTGATGTCGAAGGCGCAGGCGCGGATGCTGGAGTTCGTGCCATCGCATTGTGGTGCGAGCAACCATTAAACGCGAGAACACACAGCGCGAGTGCGCCGGCGTGCCAGAGTCTTTTTGGAATGGCGAAAAAAACTGTTTCGCGAGAACTAAAGGCGGGTGCCGCAACACTCCCATAGGAAAATTTCTGCACCGAAAGATCAGATCCCACGCAGCTTCCCGATTGACTGGTTTGCGCTCATTTTCTCCGTGTATTATAAGAATGCACTTACTTTCTCGCAAGGAACCCTATTGGACCTCTCTCCTCGTCTGCGCTGGAAACTCGATCGTTTTCGCGAACAAATGAGCGGCATGTTTGGCGGTGGCGCGAAGGAACCACGCCGGCCGCAGCTATGTCCCGCGTGCGGCACGCTGGTCGGTTCCACCGCTACCAAGTGTCACCAATGCGGCGCAAGCCTCACCTTCGGCATGGCCGCGGCGACGCGCTCGTTAAGCCGCCTGATGCCCACCGAATCGCCGGTGACTTACGGAATTCTTACGCTGAGCTGCCTGCTCTACGCCGCGACACTGATGGCCACCATTCGCACCAGCGGTTTGCAGGCCCCCGGAGGAAACGGGCTGGGCGCGCTGATGAGCCTGGGTGGAATCAACATCAACGTGTTGGTAAGGTTCGGTGCATCCGTCCCTTGGCCCTACGATCTGGTGCAACCTTGGCGGCTGATCATGGCGACGTTTCTGCATGGCAGCCTGCTGCACATCGCATTCAATATGTGGGTTTTGATGGACGTCGGCCCGCAGCTCGAAGAACTGTACGGATCAGCGCGCTATTTGTTCATTTATGTGGTGACAGGAATCGGCGCGTACATCGTCAGCGGGCTACTCGGCGGGCACGTCAGCATCGGCGGCTCCGGCGCATTGCTGGGCTTGATCGGCGTTATGCTCGCCATGACTATGGGGCACAAAAGCGCGGCCATGCAAATGTTGCGCAGCCAACTGATTCGGTGGTTGATCTACATCGGCGTTTTGGGAATCATGATGAGCGGGACCGACAATTATGCTCACGCCGGCGGACTGATCAGCGGCTTTCTGCTCGGGCGCGTCATGGTGGCGCGCCCGCCGATGTCTGACCAGGAGAAGACTCGAGCCACGCTGTTGGGCTGGACCTCAGGAATTCTGGTGGCCGCAAGTCTGGGAATCGTGGCGCTGGGAATTATCGTCGCGCACTAAACGCCGTCGGCGAATTTAGGCGCCAGCGTGCAGACGGCGAGATACCACGATGCTGTAGTGCGCGCCCGAAATGCACACGAACGCGGCCACGCAATACGCGCAGATATCCTTCAAGTTCATGAGCGTGGAGTTATCGCGGATGGCCAGAACCAACACCAGAAACACCATCAGGATTTCAAGGAACGTCGTGGCCTTGCCGTAAATGCTCGGCGGCAGCGACATGTAACCCACCGTAACGATGATCACGGCGCTCGCAATCAGCAGCAGCACATCGCGCCCCAGGACCATGATGGCCAGCCACCAGGTAATCTTCCCGTGGATCGCCAGCTCCAAATAAGAAAAGGACAGCAGCAGCTTATCCGCAATCGGATCGAGATACGCGCCGAGCGGCGTGCGTTGATTCAGCCCTCGGGCGAGTAGCCCGTCGAGCACATCGCTGGCGCCCGCGACCAGAAATATCCCCAGTGCCCATTCGTAGCGTTCATAGTGAATCGCCATGATAAAAAATGGCAGGAACATCAGGCGCAGGAAGGTGAGCTGGTTGGGGACCGTGAAGATTCGGCTAGTCATGATTGGTTTTCGTTGATTGGGTGAAAACGCCGCCTAGGCAAACTGGGCCAGATAATCCGCCACGGTGTGGCCCGTCTTGCGCGCGAAGGTATCGGCGAGCGAAGGGATCGAGCCGCGCGATTCGTCCAGCGCGATTCGTTCGACGCGAGCCATGGGGAAAAACAAAGTCGGCAAGCCCATGCGGTCGCCATCTTCCGGGTGCACGACCTGGCTGACGAAATGATCGAAAGAACTCAGATCGATTCCGCGAACGGTCACGCCGGCGTTCGAAATATCGAGCAGTTCGCCCCACAGTTTTTCCTTCGGGGTATGCAGACTGATCACGACAATCGAATGCGGTTGCATTGCCTCTCCTGACGAAGCTCGTGCGCCCATGTTATCCCAGGTCGCATGCCGAATGGCGGCGAAGCTCGCGAATAGTATCGTCTGTTTCGGGCGGCCTACAGCGCCATCGTCTTCAGCGTCGGCGCCCGATGCAGCGCTGGTTCAGTAGCCTGCTGCACGTCTTCCGCAGTCACCCCTGGCGCAACTTCCAGCAGCACCAAACCCTCGGGACGAACCTCGATCACCGCGAGCTCGGTGACGATCAGGGAGACTACGCCCACGCCCGTCAACGGCAGGCTGCACTTTTTCACGATTTTAGACTCGCCGTCTTTGGTCGTGTGTTCCATCGCAATGATCACGCGCTGGGCTCCCGCGACCAGGTCCATCGCGCCGCCCATGCCTTTCAACATTTTCCCCGGGATGGCCCAGTTTGCGAGATTTCCCTTTTCGTCGACCTGCAAAGCGCCCAGTACGGTCACGTTGATGCGCCCGCTGCGGATCATCCCGAAAGAATCTGAGCTGGAAAAATAACTGCACCCGGGAATCTCGGTGATTGTTTCTTTTCCGGCGTTGATCAGGTCCGGGTCTTCATCTCCCTCGAAAGGATACGGACCAATTCCCAGCATTCCATTTTCGGATTGCAAGATCACTTCCATTGCCGGCGGCAGATAATTCGGAATCAGCGTGGGCAGCCCAATACCGAGGTTCACGTAAAATCCGTCACGCATCTCCTGCGCCACGCGCCGGGCGATCAGTTCCCTCTTCTCGTGGTCAGACGGCATGCTGGCTCCCGCGCTTTCTCACGGTGCGGCGCTCGATTCGCTTCTGGTAGTCGGCGCCCTGAAATATGGCGTCGACAAAAATTCCCGGCGTGTGCACGTGGTTCGGATCGAGCTCGCCAAGCTCAACCATTTCCTCGACCTCGGCAATCACGTGCGTCGCCGCCGTGGCCATCACCGCGTTGTAATTGCGCGCGGTCTTGCGGTAGATGAGATTGCCCCAGCGATCGCCTTTCCAGGCTTTGATGAACGCGAAATCGCCGCGCAGCGCCGGAACCAGGACGTGCGGACGCCCGTCGAATTCTCGAATCTCCTTGCCTTCGGCGGCCAGCGTCCCGTAGCCCGTGGGCGTGAAAAACGCTGGAATGCCGGCGCCGCCGCAGCGAATGCGCTCCGCCAGCGTTCCCTGCGGATTCAATTCCACTTCGATTTCTTTTTTCAGCGCGAGTTGCTCGAAGGCCTTGTTTTCGCCGACGTAGCTGGCAATCATTTTGCGTATCTGTTTATTCCCCAGCAGAATGCCGATTCCAAAATCATCGATACCGGCATTATTCGAAACGACCGTGAGGTCTTTCGAGCCTTTTCGCCGCAGCGCGGCGATCAGATTTTCCGGAATGCCGCACAAACCGAAGCCGCCCATTAAAATTGTCGCGCCGTCCGGCACACGCGCGACCGCGGCGTCGGCATTGGCCGTTCGCTTATCCAACGAAGTTCCCTCTCATTTCAAGAATTACGATTAGGTTCGAGCGAGTTTACTGCAAACGAGAAACCTTTTTAAGAGCGTCTGGTGATTTAGGCTTCGTTGCTCCGCCGGCTCACTCCAGCTCGCGCCGCGTTCTTCAGTGCGCGCACCAGGTCCGCGACGGCCATCGCCGCTCCTTCCGGCGATGCCGCTTTTTCCACCGCGGCCATCAGCGCCGAACCCACCACGGCGGCGTCCGCAATTCCGCCCAGCACAGTCACGTGCGTTGGCAACGAAATTCCAAATCCAACCGCCACCGGCAACGCTGTGAATTTTCGGGTGCGGCGCACCAGCGCCGGCAACTCGGGCGGAAGCGCATCGCGCGTTCCGGTCACGCCGGTTCGCGATACCAGATACAGAAAACCTGTCGTGACAGCCGAAATCTGTGCCAGCCGCGCATCCGTTGAAGTAGGCGCGGCGAGGAAAATTGTGTCAAGGCCGCGACTCTGGAGCACCACACGATATTCGGCGCCTTCTTCCGGCGTCAAATCGGTGACCAGCACTCCGTCGGCTCCGGCCTTGGCGGCGTCCGCAAATTTTTCGATCCCCATCTGCAGAATCGGATTGAAGTAGCTGAACAGCACCAGCGGAACCTGTGTGTTGCGCCGCAAGCGCGTCACCAGCTCGAGAACGCCCGCGAGGGTAGTGCCGCTGCGCAGCGCGCGATCACTCGCGCGCTGAATCACCGGGCCATCGGCAACCGGGTCGCTGAATGGAACGCCCAACTCGATCACATCGGCCCCAGCTTCCGCCGCAGCCAGCACGATTTTCTCGCTGGCCTCGAGCGAAGGGTCACCTGCGGTGATATAAGCCACGATGCCCAGTTCGCCACTCGCGGAAAGTTCCGTGAATCGCGCCGAAATTCTGCGTGACGATTTCGTAGCCGGGGTCGTTGCGGGTGTAGCGAGGCCCTCAGACATAGCGCGAAAGCGTCTCCATATCTTTGTCGCCGCGCCCGGAAACGTTCAGGATCACCAGCGTGTCCTTTTTCATCTGTGGCGCGCGGCGAATCAATTCTGCCCCGGCGTGGGCGGATTCGAGGGCCGGAATAATTCCTTCCGTGCGCGCCAAAGTTTTTGCCGCGGCAATCGCTTCGTCGTCCCCGATCGCCGCATACTCCGCGCGGCCCTGCTGCGCCAGCCAGGCATGTTCCGGTCCCACGCCGGGATAGTCGAGCCCGGCGGAAATCGAATGAGTCGCCGCGACCTGACCGTCGAGGCTCTGCAAAATGTAGGTGTAGGTGCCCTGCAACACGCCGGGGCGTGCACCGCCGAAGCCACTCTCCGCCGCAAGTCGCGCGGCGTGTTCGCCCAAACCTTTTCCTCGCCCACCCGCTTCGACTCCCAGCATTTTCACCGACGCGTCGCGAATGAAATCGTAAAAAAGTCCGATGGCATTGGAGCCGCCGCCCACACAAGCGATTAAAAGATCCGGCAACCGGCCCTCGGCTTCCAGAATCTGCGCCCGCGCCTCTTCCCCGATAATCTTCTGAAAATCGCGAACCATCTGCGGATACGGATGAGCGCCGAGCACCGAGCCGAGCAAATAATGCGAACTGGCGACATTGGTGACCCAATCGCGCATCGCTTCGTTGATCGCGTCTTTCAACGTCTTGCTGCCGGCATCGACACCCACCACTTCTGCGCCCAGCAGCCGCATGCGAAACACGTTGAGCTTCTGGCGCTCCATGTCCTCGGTGCCCATGTACACCGTGCACTCCAGGCCCAGCCGCGCCGCCACGGTCGCGCTCGCCACCCCGTGCTGGCCCGCGCCGGTTTCGGCGATCACGCGTTTCTTACCCATACGCAGCGCGAGCAAACCCTGGCCCAGCGCATTATTAATCTTGTGCGCGCCGGTGTGCAGCAGATCTTCCCGCTTCAGATATACGCGCGGGCCAAGCTGCTGGCTCAAGCGCGAAGCGAATTGCAGCGGTGTGGGCCGCCCGGCAAAATCGCGCAGCAGCGCATTCAATTCGGCATGAAATTTTGGGTCAGCCTGCGCCGCGGCGTAGGCGGTCTCGAGTTCTTCGAGTGGCGCAACCAGCGTTTCCGGCACGTAGCGGCCGCCGAATGGGCCGTAGCGGCCGCGTGCGTCAGGTGTCACCGATGGTCGTGTCGTGGCGCTCATGCTTTTTTTTTGACCTTGCCCTTCGTCCGGCGCTTCGCCTTCGACGCGGGGACTACTTTTCCCGGCGATTTCACGGCGCGCAAGAATGCGGCGAGCCGCTTCGAATCTTTCTTTCCTGGCCGCGATTCGACGCCCCCGCAAACATCAACGGCATAAGGTTTGCCCACGCGAATGGCTTCGGCCACGTTCTCGGCCGTCAGTCCGCCGGCCAGAAAAACATTTGGACGCATCGGCGCGCGCCGCAGCAGCTTCCAATCGAAAGTCCTTCCGGTGCCGCCATACTGCTTCCCGTCAAAACCGTCGAGCAGCAGCGCGTCGGCCTTCGCAAATCGCTTCAATTGCGAAGAAAGCCCGTGGCCACGCACCGGAATCGCCTTCATCACCGGAAATTCGCGCTGCAATCGTTCCACCGTTTCCGGCGATTCGTCTCCGTGCAACTGGAGTTGCTGCAGTTTGACCTGGTGCGCGATGCGCAGAACGTCCGCTTCCGGCTCATTCACAAACACGCCGAAAGCTTTTACGCGCTTCGGCAAACGCTTAACAATCCGCGCCGCTACCGCCGGCGCAGCATACCGCGGACTCTTGCGGTAAAAATTGAACCCTAAAAAGTCCGCCCCATGTTTCACCGCAGTTTGTGCGTCCGCCAAATTTGTAATGCCGCAGATTTTCACCTTCACCATCGCGGTCTATTCCGCCGAGCCAGCCGGCCGCAGCAAGTTCCCCAGCGCCGCACCCGGATCGTCCCGCGTCATCAGATGCTCGCCGATCAGAAATGCGTCAAACCCCGCGCTGCGCAGCCGGACCAAATCGTCATTCGAATGCAGGCCCGACTCGCTCACCGCGAGGCAATCCTCCGGAATCGACTCCACCAATTCCAGAGAAGTTTCCAGATGCACCTGAAAATCGCGCAAGTCGCGATTGTTCACCCCGACGATGCGCGCGCCGGCGCCCAGAACTCGCGCGAGTTCCTCGCCGGAATGAACTTCCACCAGCGCTTCCATCTTGAGCTCGCGCCCCAGTTCCAGCAGTTCGCGCAAAGTTTCGTCATCCAACACCGCCGCGATGAGGAGAAACGAATCGGCGCCCGCCGCGCGCGTCTCCCACACCTGCCAGGGATCAACAATGAAATCCTTGCGCAGAATTGGAATCTTGGTCGCCTTGCTCGCTTCTTTCAGATCGCCCAACGAGCCCGAAAAGTAATCCTCTTCGGTCAGCACCGAAAGCGCCGCAGCGCCCGCGGCTTCCAGCCCCGCCGCGAGCGTCGACGGCGAATATTCCTTGCGAATCACACCCAGCGACGGAGAACTCTTCTTCAATTCCGAAATCACGTTCAATCCCGGCCGCGTCAGCGCGCCCGGGAAATCGCGCGGCGGCGGAATTTTCCTCTCGATCGCCATCTTCAGCGCCACCTCGGGCAGCACCCGCTTGCGATGGGCCACCGAAGCTCGGCGAGCTTCGACAATCGTATCCAATATGTTTTTCGGCCGTGCGCTGGTTTCCATATGTAATTCAGGCGTCGAAAGACGCTGGAAGGCACACCCTCGGATGAGTACCGAAGGAAGAATCGCTACACCTATGCTAAGCGCCGGACGGCGATGATGTCAATTTCGAGGGAAGCGAGACAAAAGTTACTTCAGAAGCGGTTGCGAATATCGAATGGGAATTCCGAAATTTGACCCGCCAAAACCTTTCAGGATGGCGACCGTCACCCCCACTACCTTGCCCTGATGATTAAAAAGCGGCCCGCCGGAACCACCCGAAGTCGTCTGCGCGTCGAACACGATTTTGTCCGGCAACACGTCGCCGACGTGTCCCTGCGTAATGATCGGCCGGATCAGATTGCGCCTGGCCAACTCCTTCAGCATGGCCGAAACGTCATTGCCGCTATCCTTCAAAATTTGTTGCGCCGTATCTTCGTCGGTCCGCGCCAGAATCGCGGCGAGTCCTGTCGCGTAACCCATCAGGATCACCGACTGGCCGCTCACGATGGATTGGTTCGTCGAATCCAGCGCCAGCACCGTGCGTTTCAAATCCTGCATGTCCACGCGGACCGAAGCTAGATCGGTTTCTTGCGAAATATCATTGATCTCCGCATGGAATGCGCGAGGGTCGCCCGGAAAATAAGCGCGGATGGTGGAAATCTGCGGCTGCAAGCCTTGCTTGGTGATGGCCGCAATCTCCTCGTTCTTCCACCAAGGTTCGGCCACGTGACGATTGGTGATGATGCGCCCATTCGGTCCCGCGACAAATCCGGTGCCGAAAACATCCATCTTCACTTCCGGCCCGGTGCCGTCGAGCGTCAGGATCGGGTTCCCTTGACTGTCCTGCAACGGGTCGCCATCTTGATTCAACCCGCCGTAACGCAGCCGTTTTCCGGAGGGCTGATCGCTGAACGCCACCGCCACATGCAGCAAGCAGACCGACTGCACGTCCGCGGGAATAATGGTCTGCGCCACGCTGCCTTGCGCTTCGAGTTTCTGCAAACGCAAATTGGTGTCCGCCAGCTGCTTTTGCAATCCGGCCGCATCATTCGGATTCGCGGTGGCCATCTGCGCTTTCAGGTCGGCGGCTTTCTGCTGCAGCTCGCCTTTCGCGGCAGCCGGAGCGGCCTCGGAGTCTTGCACCGTGCGCAATTTGCGGGCTTGTGCGATCAAATCCTGTTGGCGAATGAAGCCGCCCTCCAACTTCGTGAGCAAAGAGTTCGAGCGCGCCGTTTCCTTCTGCGCGCTGCGCGCAAAAAGAAAATAAATTCCAGCCATGACCAGCGCCAACGCCAGCACCGCGCCAAAGCCGGTCTTCAGCTTGCGGTCGAGCGACACTGCGTTGCTGGCCATCGCCTCCGTAACCGCCAGCGCCTCGAACGCGGTGTGGGCGATCTGCTGGCCTTCGTCGGCGATGCGCATTTTGTCGCGCAGCTGATTTTCAATGCGCTGCACCCGAAGGCGCGCGCGTACATGCGCCACAACCTCGCGAACGCTGAACGGCCGCGAGATCGCGTCGTTGGCGCCCAGATCGAGCGCGTCCGCCCGTTCGTCTGAACCGTTGCCAACCAACAAAAGCACGCGCATCGCCTCGGTGGTGGCCGTCCCCCGGATGATGGCGATTGTTTCTCGGGCGCTCGGATTTTCCAGACGCGAATCGAGTATCAGGATCGCTGCACCGTGCTGATGAATCGCGTCGAGGCCTTCACGTGTCGTGGCGAACCCGGTCACGTCATAGCCGGCCGTGCGCAACGCGTCCTGAATTTCCGCGCTGGTGGCCGGGTCGGGGTCGATGACAATTATTTTTTCGGGCGCGATGTCCATTTTGGTTCGTTTTGATCCGCAGGCTAGATCCTTCTGCCCATCCTAGAAGAGAATATGCCAAGATTCAAACTCGTTGGAATAGACGCGCGGCCGCAACGGTTCGATTCATTCCATTTTTCGAAGGCAGGAAGCATGGATTCACTGGCGCAAATTAACGCCGAAATCGTGGCCTGCCGCAAATGTCCGCGCCTCGTGCGCTATCGCGAAGCCGTCGCTCGCGAAAAACGGCGCTCTTTTCGCGATTGGGACTATTGGGGCAAGCCGGTTCCGGGATTCGGTGACCCCCACGCCCGTCTGATGATTCTCGGTCTCGCCCCCGCGGCCCACGGCGCGAACCGCACCGGGCGCATGTTCACCGGCGACCGCTCCGGCGATTTTCTGTACAAGGCGATGTACGCCGCGGGCTTCGCCAATCAGCCCACGTCGGTGCGCCTCGGCGACGGTCTAGTCCTCAAAGATGCGTACATCGCCGCGACCGCGCGGTGCGCGCCACCAGCCAATAAACCGCTGCCGTCAGAGTTGCGGAATTGTCAGCCCTATTTCGTGCGTGAACTGGAAGTCTTGCAACCGCGCGCGATTCTGGTGCTCGGCGGGATCGCTCTGCGCTCTTACCTGGAATTATTGAAGCAGCAGCGGCACATCACGAATTTCGCCGCATACCCGTTCGGTCACGGAGCCATCCATCAGTTGCCCGCCCCGTTGCCCCGGCTCTTTGCTTCGTACCATCCCAGCCAGCAAAATACGTTTACCGGCAAACTTACGGATCGAATGTTGCTGAAAGTCTTTCGCGACATTCGCAAATATCTTGATCAGCAATGACCGCCGCTAAACCGCCGGCTGCTTCGGCCGCGGCATAATCAGCAGGTAGGTAAAAAACGAAACCCCGAATCCGACGAACCATGCATAAGGATACAAACCTCGCAACGCCGGAACCTCGAGTCCGATGAGCGCCACCGCTGCGCCGGCGCACAACGCGCCAATCGCTCGCCAGTTGAACCCATGCGAATATTCATATTCGCCTCCGCGCTCGAACATCGCGTCGGTATGCAGCACGCGTTTCCGCAGTAAATAATAATCCGCGATCATCACGCCCGCGATCGGGCCCAGAAAACTCGAATAGCCGACCAGCCAGCCCATCACGTAACTGCCATGGTTTGCCAGCCACCTCCACGGCTGCATCAGCAGCCCAATGAAACAGGTGATGATTCCTCCAATTTTGAAACTGATCCGCCGCGGCCACAGATTCGAAAAATCATTCGCCGGCGAAACCACGTTGGCCGCGACATTCACGTTCAGCGTCGCGAGCAACAAGGCCAGCATCGCGACGACCACCGCGATCGGATTACCCAGCCTGCTGAGCACCACCACCGGATCCCAAACCGCCGCGCCGAACACCACGACCGTAGCCGAAGTGACCGCAATGCCGATGAAAGAATAAAAAGTCATCGTCGTCGGCAAGCCCAGCGCTTGCCCCAGCATCTGTTCCCGTTGTCCTTTCGCGTAACGGGTAAAATCCGGAATGTTCAGCGCGACGGTAGCCCAAAACGCCACGACGCCCGTGAGCGACGGCACAAAAAATGCAAAAAATTCCGAGAACGAATGAAATTTCGACGGCGTCGAGAGCATCGGACCCAGGCCGCCCGCTTTCACGTAGGCCCAACCGAGCATCGCCAAACCCAGAACCAGCAGCGCGGGCGCGGTGACTCCCTGCAAATATCGAATCGTTTCAATGCCGCGCAGAATGACCGCCAGGTTCAACAACCAAAAAAGAAAGAAGCAGAGCCAGGGGTGATCCCATCCGGGGCGCACCGCCGCCAGCAACGTATTGATCGCTTCACCGCCAATCCAGGTTTGAATCCCAAACCAGCCGCAGGCCACCAGTGCGCGCAGAATCGCCGGAACATTCGCACCCAACACGCCAAACGAGGAACGCGCGAAAACCGGAAACGGAATTCCGTATTGCGCGCCGGCATGCGCGTTCAAGAGCATCGGAATTAGCACAATCACGTTGCCCAGAAAAACCGTAACCAGCGCCTGCTTCCAGTTCATTCCCCCAGCGATCATCGCACTGGCCAGCATGTAGGTGGGTATATTGACGCTCATCGCCACCCACAGCGCCGCGTAGTTGTAAGTGCCCCAGGTCCGCCGATCGCGCGGGATCGGCGCGAGATCCTTGTTCCACAGTTGGGTGGAGATTCGGCCGCCTGACGCGGATAGGGCGTCGCCGGTTTTTTCCGATTCAATCATTGCGTTCGCTGCTCCCTGGTTTTACGAAAATGAATTGCGGCGCTTATACCTCTCGCCTCGCTCAGGGGCAACACTTTTCTACGGGGAGACGCGGTTTGACACCGTGCGTCCGCGATTGTTAGCCTGCGGGCGACGCGCACGGAAGCGTCACGCTTCGCATGCCCAACAATTCCTCAGGCAACTCGAATACTCCCTCCAATGTTTCCGCCGCGGACGCTTCCGCGACCGCTATTGAGCTGCGCCATGTCTCCTACAACCTCCCGAACGGGCGCTCCTTGCTGCACGATCTCAGCCTGACTGTAAAAAATGGCGAAACACTCGTGCTGCTCGGCCGCAGCGGCGCTGGTAAATCCACCGCACTGAAATTGATCAACCGCATGCTGGAATTAAGCGGCGGCGAAATTCGAGTCGAAGGCAAATCGACGATTGATTGGGATCCGATCGCGCTGCGCCGCCACATCGGTTACGTTATTCAGGAAATCGGCCTGTTCCCGCACTACACCGTCGAACAAAACATTTCTCTCGTTCCGCGGCTGGAAAAATGGCCCGAGGATCGCACCCGCGCGCGCGTTGCGGAACTAATGAAGCTCGTCGGATTGGAGCCCGCAAAATTCCTGCATCGCCACCCGCACGAACTCTCGGGTGGCCAACGCCAACGCATCGGCATCGCCCGCGCGCTCGCCGCCGATCCGCCCATTCTGCTGCTGGACGAGCCCTTCGGCGCGCTCGATCCGCTCACCCGCGGCGAACTGCAACGCGAATTCCAGGAACTCGAGCAGCTGATCCGCAAGACCATCGTCCTGGTCACGCACCATGTGGGCGAGGCGCTGCTGCTTGGTTCGCGCATTGGCGTGATCGAAGCCGGAGCCCTGGTTGGCCTCTATACCCCGAAGGAATTTCTGGCTGCCAAGGAACCGGTCGCCGCGGGTTACGTCGCGAATCTGCGGATGTATCCAAACGAGGAGGGCGACCTATGACCTTGTTGCAGTTTTTTTCGCGCCATCATCGCGAAATCTTTCAAGGCACACTCGAACATATCTGGCTGGTCGGAATTGCGATGCTGCTCGCGGTGGGCATTGGCGTGCCGCTCGGAATTATCGTGGCCAAACGCCCGTGGCTTTCTAAGCCGATCCTCGGCGGCGCGAATATCGCGGAAACCATTCCCAGCCTGGCGCTGTTTGGTTTCTTGCTTCCGGTTCCCTGGCTCGGTGGACGCGCCGACCGCTTGGCCATTGCCGCGCTGGCGCTATACGCCCTGCTTCCCATCATTCGCAACACGGCGGCGGGGATTACCGGCGTGCAACATGCGGTGCGCGATGCCGCGCGTGGCATGGGCATGACCGAACGCCAGATTCTGCTGCAAGTGGAATTGCCACTTTCATTTTCCACCATTCTCGCCGGCATCCGAATCGCCACGGTTTTGACCATTGGCATCGCCACGATTGCCGCCGCCGTGGGCGCCGGCGGCCTGGGCGAATTTATTTTCCGCGGCTTGGCGATGGTCAACAATCAACTCATCCTGGCCGGCGCAATTCCGGCGGCGCTTCTCGCGCTCGGCGCCGACGCCGTTTTGAGTTTGCTGGAACGCCGGCTGCGGCCCGTGCGCGCGTGATGCGCCGCGCGTGGCTGATTGCCGTTGTGGCGGCCTTCGTCGCTTGCTCATTTTCTTCGTGCAGTCCGGACCGCCACGACGACATCGTGGTCGGCTCTAAAAACTTTTCGGAACAGGCTTTGCTCGGCGAAATTCTGGCGCAGCATATCGAAGCGCGCACCCATAAGCCGGTCACCCGGCGCTTTTATCTTGCCGGCACTTACATCTGCCAGCAGGCCTTGCTCGCCGGCCGCATCGATATGTACGTCGAATATACTGGCACCGCGCTCACCGCCGTCTTGCGCGATCCGCTCCAATCGAATTCTTCGGCGGTCTTTGCGCGGGTGCAATCCGAATATAAAAAGCGGTTTGATCTGGATGTATTGCCGTCGCTCGGATTCAATAACACCTTCGCCATCGTCGTTCGCGGGGAAGACGCTCGCCGCCTGAACCTGAAAACCATTTCCGACGCGGCCCCACATGCTCACGACTGGCGCGCCGGTTTCGGATTCGAATTCATGGAGCGGCCGGACGGGTATCCCGGTTTGTCGCGGGTCTACGGGCTGACCTTCGCGGAACCGCCGCGCATTCTTGATCTGGGTTTGCTCTATCGCGCGCTGCTCGAAAAGCAAGTAGACATCGTGGCCGGCAACTCCACCGACGGCCTGCTGGCCGCGCGAGACTTGGTGCAGCTCGAGGACGACCGGCATTATTTCCCGCCGTACGACGCGGTTCCGGTCGCGCGCCCAGAAACCCTGACGCGTAATCCCGAAGCGCGCGCCGCGTTGCTGGACCTGGCGGGAAAGATTAACGACGAAGAAATGCGCAAGATGAACTACGCGGTGGATGGCGAACATCGCGACGCCTCAGAAGTCGCGCGCGATTTCCTGCACGCCAAGGGTCTCGATTAATTTGGTTTGCGCGGCGATGCCGTTGAATTGAAGAAACTACTCGGCGTCCTGCAGTGTTTTGCAGTGCGCTTCCAGCGCCGTGCAGTACTGCCGCTGCGCGTCGAGTTCCGATTGCAATTTCTTGACGAGCAATTCCAGCCGGCGCATTTCGTTGCGCAGTTTCTGCAACTCTGCGGGCGGAGCCGACGGCGCACGTGGCGCCGGCGGCGCGACGGGCACGGGCTGTGAATTTAGGCGTGGCTGAAACGGCGGCGACGCAACTGGCGCAGCGCGATACACGGGCGCAGCGGCAACCGGCTGGTCGAGCGCGGGCGCGGCTGAAAACAACCCGCCAAGCACTCGCGACGCTTCCGCAGCATTTGCTTCCTCGTCACGCAAAGAGGTGCCGGGCAAGCTGGCAGGCCTCAGCAAGCTTTTTACCCGCGCGATCAGATCCTGCGGCTGGAACGGTTTGCGCACCAGCTCATCGGCTTTCACCGCCATCGCTTTTTCCGCCACGCCGCGGTTCACTACACCTGACATCAGAATGACCGGAATCTTCCCGAGCTTTTCGTGCTGCTTGATGAACTCGCAGACCTCGTAACCGTCCTTGTCCGGCATGATCACGTCGGTAATCACCGCGTCGGGCGCATTATCCCCAAATTGCGCCAGCGCCGACGAAGCGTCTGCGCAAGTAATCACGTGAATGTTTTCCTTGCGGAAAGCGATCTTGATCACTTCGCGCATGGTCGCGCTGTCGTCGATGAAATACACGGTCGGAACCCGGGCCGCGGTAAGTGTTTGCGTTTCGGTCATGACCATTCCTTTTCCGCATTTTCGTGCAGGGCGTCGTGCGGGCCGTCGTGTTGCTCCGCGTGCTGCCCGTCGTGCTGCCTCTGCTGATGATCGTCTTCCTGGCTCGCGTTCTGTTCTTCGTCCAGTTCGCGCATGGCGTCCAGCAACAGGTCGGTGGCCGAGCGCAGCACCGTGCGCTGGGCCGCGGTGGTTCCGTAAACAAACTTGTAAACGCCCTTCTCCGCGCCCTGGCAGGTCTGAATAATTTCCTTCACCGCTTCATCGCCAAACAGCGCGTCGCATTCCGCGTGCACAATCTCGCCGGCCTCGAAGAAGATGATCCCATCCGCGTCGGTAGCGTTGATGTGCAGCGCGCCGGTCTGCCGTGCTGGGCCCAGCATCTGAATCACGCCCGGCAGATCGAGATGCGAAAGGCTACCGCTCAAATCGGTGTCGGCGCTCAGCAACATTTGCGTCGGCTGAAATCCTTCCTGGCGGCTGATCAGAAAATTGCGTATATGCGCCGCAATATCCGAGGGCGGTTTGCGCCGGTCCACAAAGTCGTCGCAACCCGCGCGGTACGCTTCGAGCAGCGCCTGATCGCTTCCGCCGCCGCCAATCGCGATCAACGCAATATTCGTGGTTTTGGGATCGGCGCGCAGAATCGGCGCCATCTCCAGCGCGCCCATTTCGCGCAGATTCGTGGCGCACAATACCGCCGACGGAGCATTCCATTCGAGCATCGTCAGCGCGTAAGAAACTTGCGTGCACTGGACCACCTCAAAACCCACGTGGCGCAGCGCGTCGCTGACCCGCTTCGAGAAATACACGTTGCTGTCGATCAGCAATATCCGCGGTGCCGAGGCTAACGCGTTCATGCGCGCACCTCTGCGTTAGCCGCACCGTGCGCCGATTCCGCGCGCGGCGACACCAGCGCCTCAAGGTTCAGCACCTGAATCTTCTCGCCGTCCACATCGAGTGAACCCATAAAATGTGCCGCTTGTCCGTCCTGCGCCGGAATCAATTCCGAATTGGACAGCTCGCATTCGCCATTCACCGGAATCGCGCTGGCCTCGGTTTCATTTCCGAATTCGCGCCGCGCCACCAGATAAAATCGATGCACCGACGATTCCCGACCGCACAGCACGCGCGAAACGTCATACACCGGCACGATGCGGCCCCGGCGAACGATGACTCCCGCGATCAGCGCCGTGGTGTTCGGGAAATGATGCAGCCGCACCGGCGGCGCCAGTTCCTCCACCAGCTCCGAGCGCAGCGCAAACCGCCGATTCCCCACGTGCAACAACACGTAGGAATGTTTGCTCGCCTGCTCCGCTCCGGTCATTGCCGCGCCCGTCATCCTTGCACCGCGCTTTCGAGCTGCTGGGTCGCGATGCTTACCGCAGCGGCTTGATCCAGCCGCGCAAATTCTTCCACGGTCAGAAATCCACCAGGATTGATCACTGGAATCACGCGATCCTCGAGATACGTCAGTCCCCGATACCATTTCCGCTCTTGGCCCTGAAATCCACGCGGCAGCGGATGAATTGTGGCCACGTCCGCCATGCGCTCGATCGAATCCACCAGTACCGCCGCGCGAATCTGCCGCAGAATCAGCACCAGCGTGGGTCGTGTCACGCGCAGACCAAAATGCGCGCAGCCGCTGACCACGTAGTACGTTCGCCGCGCGCGTTCCACCAGATGCCGCACCTTCGGAACTTCAGCTTGCTCGATTTCAATCGCCGTCCCGCCCAGGCTGTCCGTACTGCGAATTTCCTGCACCGCGTCCGCCGCAATCGCGAAGGTTTGATTCGCGATGCAAAATAAAATGACGGCTTCGCTGGCCCGCGCGCGCCGCGGCTTAGCCGCATCGGCCGTGGCGAACTTCACCGTGCACCTGCCGGCACCAGCCGCGAAATCTGCACCACTCGCTTTTCGATCGCCGCGCTGATTTCGTCCAAAGGAAGAATTTCATCCACCGCTCCGGTCTTGATGGCCTCGGCAGGCATCCCGAAAATCATGGAAGTCGCTTCGTCCTGCGCGATCACGTAGCCGCCCGCGGCCTTGGCGAATTTCACGCCTTTCGCCGCGTCGTTCCCCATGCCGGTCAAAACCACCGCGACCGTTGCCCCGCGTGTGTGCGCCGCGACTGATTCCACCGCCACATCCGCGCAAGGACGATACCCGTCGATTCGGTCGCCGGGGTCCAAGTTGAGTCTTCCGGTAAATGACAAGCGCACATGGTGCGAGCCGGGGCAAAGATAAATCGTGCCGGGCTGCATCGTTTCGTTCTGCTCCGCTTCTTTCACCGGCAGTTGCGATACTTCCGCCAGTTGCGTGGTAAACGGCTGGGTGAAAGCGGCAGGCATATGCACGACGAGCAATACGGCCGCGGGCAAATTCTTGGGCAAACCCGAAACCACGCGCATCACTGCCGCGGGACCGCCGGTCGACGCGGCGATGACGACCACGGGAATTCGATTTCCATTTTGATCGGTGGATGACGCTCGCCGCGATGAAACCGGAGCAGCCGGCGCCACTGGACGCGTCGCCGGCATCTCGACTTTCGCGCGAGTCGCCGTGCGGATGACGCGGACCTTCGCCGCCATCTTCAATTTACGCGTGAGTTCTTCGCGCACGTTGCGCATATCCAGATCGATGCCGCTCGATGGCTTAGGCACGAAATCGATCGCGCCCAGTTCCAGCGCGCGCAAAGTTTCCGCCGCGCCTTCGCGCGATTCGGAACTGACGATCACAATTGGCCGTGGATTTTGCGACATGATCAGTTCCGTCGCCTGCAGGCCGTCCAGATGCGGCATATTAATGTCCATCGTGATCACGTCCGGCTTCAATGTTTCGGCCAAGGACACCGCTTCGCGCCCATCGCGCGCCTGCCCCGCAACCTCCAGCTGCGGATCGGAATTGATGATTTCTTTCAGCACCTTGCACATGAAAGTGGAATCATCCGCGACCAACACCCGAATTTTTTTCACTGGCGGCATGTCAGCTCTGGCGCACCGTTACGCCGGAAGCCGGGCGCCCCAGCGGACGCTCGGAGCCGATCAGGCTCTCCACGGTCGCGATCAATTGATCTTCCTGCACCGGCTTGGTGAGAAAAGCCGACGCGCCTTCTTTCATCGCACGATCGCGGTGTTTGGCTCCGGCACGTGAGGTGACCACCAGCACCGGGATTTTTCGCAGCACCGGGTCCTGCCGCAGATGCGACATCAGTTCGTACCCGTTCATGCGCGGCATCTCGAGGTCGGTCACCACAAGATGGCATCCAATCTGCGCCACAATTTCCGAGGCTTCCAAGCCATCGGAAGCGAGCTTCACGCGATAGCCGGCCTTCTCCAGCATGCGGCCCACGAATTTCCGCACGCTAATGGAATCATCCGCCACCACCACTACGCGCTCGTCGACCACCGCGTCGACCGCTTCTGAAGGAATGTTTCCGGCCGCCACCGCTTCTGCCCCCGGCGCGAACACGCGCGCCGCTGGAGAAGAACTCAGCAACGCGTTGCGCTCGGCCGTTTCGGCGGAGGCCAGGCGATTCAAATCGATCAGTAGAATCAAACTGCCATCGGGCGCGATCGTCGTGCCGGGGAAAAGTTTTACGCCGCGCAAGTAGTCGCCCAGATTCTTGATGACGATTTCATCCTTGCCCAAAACTTCTTCCACCACCACGCCGACTTGCCGTCCCGCAACTTTCACGATGACCATGTGGAAGTAGCCGTTGATCGGTTCCAGTTGCGCCAGGCCCAGCTGCACGTCGAGGCGCACGACCTCGGTGACCACATCACGCACCCGGGTCAACAGCTTCCCGCCGACGTCTTCGATCTCGGACGGCTTCAACCTGCGGATTTCCTCCACCACCGCGAGGGGCAGCGCAAATGTCGATTTACCGCAGCGCACAAACAGCGCCTGCGAAATGATCAAGGTCAGCGGAACTTTTACGGTGAAGCACGCGCCATGCCCGGGTTCGCTGCGCACTTCGATTTCACCGTTCAGCGCATGAACATTGGCGCGCACCACGTCGAGTCCCACACCTCGACCAGCCAGTTCGGACATCGACGAAGCCGTGGTAAAGCCCGGACGAAACAAAAACTCGCGCAGCTCGCGCTCAGACAATTCCGCGGCAGCGACGGGCGACATCGCCCCCATTTCCACGACGCGTTGGCGGACGCCGTCGTAATCGATGCCGCGGCCATCGTCTTCCACTTCGATGAATATGTGATTGCCGCGATGATAGGCCCGTACCGAGATGTGGCCCTTTTCCGATTTGCCCGCGCGCTGCCGCGTCTGCGGTTCTTCCACGCCGTGCGCCACCGCATTACGCACCAGATGAATCAGCGGATCCGAAACGTGCTGAATAATATTGTTGTCGAGTTCGGTGTTGGAGCCTTCCAGCGAAAGCTCGATGGGCTTGCCGGTGGCATTCGCCGCGTCGCGGACCGTGCGCGAAAGGCGCGTGTACAAATTCCCGATGGGCACCATGCGCGCGGCGGTAATTTCGTCCTGTAGGTGGTGCGCCAGCTTGGTGAATTCATCAATGTCCGAATCGACCCGGCCCATGAACCCTTCGAGCTGCGTCAGCACCACATTCACGTCCGCCGAAATTTCGGTCAGCGAGCGCGACAAAATACTGAAATCGTCGTAACGGTCCATTTCGAGTTCGCTGAATTCCAGCGAGTCACTCGAAATCATTTGCGGCATGCTGGTGAAAGGCGGCCGGAAGGTGTCCATCTGCGGCGCGAACGAGCCGGACAAGAGCGACGGGCGGATGCGGCTGAATTCGTGCTTTTCCTGGAACTCGGAAACTTTGCCGGACAGCCGGCTCTTCGAAAAATTCAAAATTTCGACCAGCTTGGTCAATTCCGCCAGGCGGCCAACCATGCGCGTTCGGTTGATGACCAGCTCGCCGACTGCATTCATCATGCGATCCAGGCGGTCGAGCGAGATGCGCACGGATTTGGCTTGTGGCAGCGGCGCCTGCTTCGTGCGTTTTGCGGCAGCGGTGGGAGCAGCAGCCTCCGACGCACCGGAATCGGCGTTAGCCGCGGCAGCCCCTTCGGAGACCGTCTCCGCCGCTCCTTCCGGAACATACTCGGCGATTCGCGCCAGCAACGGATCCACGGCCGCGCGCATTTCCAAATCGCCCGCCCACTGGCGGTGCAGAAATTTCTTCAGAACGTCCACCGACTCCAGGCAGATGTCCACAATTTCAGCGCTGGGGTGCAACGCGCCGTCGCGCAACTGGCCGATCAGATCCTCGACGCGATGCGCCACCGCCGACAGCCGGTGCAATCCAACTTGCGCCGCCGAACCTTTAATGGTGTGCATCGACCGGAACAGGCGATTAATCTCTTCGGGGTTCGGACTTCCCTCCAAAGCGAGTAGACATTCGGTGACGGTTTGTAAATGTTCCTCCGCTTCCGGGACGAAGAATTCCAGGACCTCGTCACCCACTTCCGCGTCTTCCGGCAAACGGTCGACGTAGGAATAAGCAGCCGGTTCGTCGGCGGGCAGCTCGCTCGCTTCCGCCCGCGCAGCCTGTTCGGAAGTTCTGCTTTCGCTGGCCGGCGCGGCGGGAAACGCAAAAGAGTAGCGCTGCTTGAACGCGGCGATATCGCCGGTCGTCTCTTCGCCGTTCGTGCTGATCTGCAGCAGATCGAATTCAAGGACCGAAATCGCATCAGAAATAAATTCGGTCAGCGGCCCATGCATGTCCGGCGTAAGCGTGGCATGCATCGCGTAATGAAAAATGTGCGCCATCTTCGCGCCCACTTCGGAAAATTGCGGAAAGCCATAACTGGCGGAGGTCCCAGCGAGCGTATGTGCGGCAATGTAGAGTTTTTCCAGGTCGTCCGGACGCGTTTGCGGCTCCTGCAGAATTCCGGAGTACTCCCGCAAATATTGCAGGTTCTCCGAAGCTTCCTGCAGGAAGAGTTCGACGGATTCGGAGCTTGGGCCGTTCACAAGCTGCCTCCCGCGAGAGACTTCGACGCGATTTGCGCCGCCACGGCGGCCGGTTTGCGGTAAATCCGGCAATCGCCGCGCACCACGGATTCAAATTTCATCGGCACGTTGGAAAGAGTCTCGGAGTGTCCCAGAAAAAAATATCCGCCGGGTTCCAGTGCATCGTAAAACCGCTGCAGAATCGCGCGGCGTCGCTCTTCCGAGAAATACATCAGGACGTTCATGCAGAAAATGCAGTCGAGCTTGCCGACATAGACCGGCTCAATCAGATTCATCTGCGCGAACGAAATCATCTTTCGAATCCGCGGGCGCACCTGGTATCCGTGCTTGGATTCCGAGAAATAAACATCCACCTTTTGCGGGTCCAGATTCTGTAGCGTCCGGTTTCGAAATAAACCGCGCTCCGCATGGCGCAACGCCCGCCGGCTGATATCCGTAGCCAGCACTTCCACTTCCCAGGCTTCGCCGAATTTCAGCGCTTCGCACAAAGAAATCGCGATCGAATAGGGCTCTTCGCCGGTGGAGCAGCCCGCGCTCCAGATCCGCAGCACCCGCGGATTCTCCCAAAACTTGCGCTCTTCAATTTCCGGCACAATCCGCTTTTCCAGAGCTTCGTACACCGCGGGGTAGCGAAAAAATGAAGTTTCCTGGGTCAGCAGCTGTTCCAGCAGCGATTCGTACTCGATGCTGGAGCTCTTGATGTGCCGCAGCAGATCGGTGCCACTCGCCAGATGTTTTTCTTCGATGAAATCCAGCAGCCGGGTCGAGAAAAAACGTTCGCGCGACGCATCGAACAGAATCGCGGAGCGCTGTTCGATCAGCGTGCGAATCTCATCGAGTTCGGACTCGCTGAGCCTTACCGTCGTGGCTGGATTTGCTGTCATGTTCGGCGCACGTCAGCGGCGGCAGTTTCGCCGCACGCAAGAGAGGACTTCGCCTTACCGGTTCGCACCCACCGGAGCCGCCGGCCGGATTTCTTCCACGTTATCCGACGACGTCCGTCCCGACCTGAATTGCGCCAGTGCTTCGTTCAGTTGTTCGGAGAGCTTCACCATGTTGCCGACGGTCGAAGCGGTTTGCCGCGCGCCCTGCGTGGTCTGCCGCGTGATGCCGGAAATAATCTGCATCGCGTTGGCTACACCTTCTGTGCCACGCACCTGTTGTTTCGAAGCGAGTGAAATTTCCTGAACCAGCTCGGCCGACTGCCGCACCACGCTCGAAATCGCTTCGAGCGCTTTACCGGCCTGATCGGCCAGCCCCGCTCCCACTTCCACTTCGCGCGTGCCGTCTTCCATCACGACCACCGCTTCGTTGGTCTCGGCCTGAATCGCTTTGATCAGCGCCGCGATATCTTTCGTCGCGCTGCGGGAATGTTCGGCCAGCTTGCGCACTTCGTCGGCGACCACCGCGAAACCTCGGCCGGCATCTCCGGCGCGGGCCGCTTCGATGGCCGCGTTCAAGGCCAGCAAGTTGGTCTGCTCGGTGATGTCGTTAATCACGTTGATGATTTCCGAAATTTCGAGTGATCGATCGCCCAGCGATTTAATTTTCTTCGCAGTCGCCTGCACCGAGGAACGGATGCGCTGCATTCCTTCCAGCGTATCGCGCACCGCGCGGTTGCCTTGCTCCGCGGCGTCCAGAGCGCGGCGTGCCGCTTCGGCGCTCGCTTCGGCGTTGTTCGAAACCTGCTTCATCGAAACCGTCAGCTCTTCCACGGCCGACGAAGTGTTGGTGATTTCCTGATCCTGCTGCGTGGCGCCGGCGGTCATATCGTCCGCCGCGTCGAGAATCTGGTTGGCGCTGCCGCTCACGTCGACGGCGGCTTTGCGCACGCGTTCCAGAACCTTGGTGAAGTTGTCGAGCATGAAGTTCACCGAGTCAACCACGTTGCCGAGCGCGTCGTTGGTGACTTTCCCACGAATAGTTAAGTCGCCGCGCGCCACCTGGTTGATGGTGCTCAGCAGGTCGGTGATACTGCGCTGCAGGGATTCCTGCGCTTGCTGGTTGGTCACCGCATGCGCCACCTTCGCCGCGCTGCGGTTGAAATTCTCGGCGATGAAGCCAAATTCATCGTCCGACTGAATTTCCACCCGCGCGCGAACGTCCCCCGAAATGATTCGTTCCGAGAATTTTGCGAGTTCGTCTACCGGCGTGAGCACGCGCTTGCTGAGGACCATCACGAGCGACACCGCCGCGATCAGCGCAAGGCCAGCCGCCAGCGCCAGCGCGCCGTTCGCGCCTCCTGGAATCGAGCCGCCATCCGCCGCTGCGGAATGCGAGCCGGCGTAGTAAGCGAGCCCCAGGACTCCGAATAGAGCCAGCCCGATAAAGAAGACCAGCATCCAGATTGTGGAACTCAAACGAGATTTCATGACTTCCTCCCAAGAACTTTCGCGCGTTGCCTGTTTATCTTCCGCGGCCAGAAAATCGCCGAGGAAGAAACGCGGCCCCAAGGCCCACGAAGAACCCCAAAAAAACTTTCCCCCAAAATCCCAAACTCTCGGGCCTAAATCACCGGGACCGGAAACACATCCACCAGCCGCCGCAAATCCACCACCAGCGCTAACCGATCTTCATGCCGCAACATTCCGCGGCAGTGCGGCACATCCGCCGGAGCCTGATCGAGCAGCGCGTCTTCCGAAGCGGAAAATGTGCCGATTACTTCATCCGACGCAATCCCCAGCCGCAGGTCTTCGCGCTGGCCGTCCCCTTTCAGCAGCGCCACGACCACGTGCTTCGGCAGCAACCCCGGGCGTCGCCCTTCGGTAAACGCGATATCGATCAACGGAACAATCGTCCCGCGCAGGTTGAACACGCCCATCAGAAACGCTGGGGTCAGCGGAATTCGCGTGACCGCCGGCCAATCCACCACTTCTTCCACTTCCAGCACCGAAAAACAAAAACGTTCGCGACCCGCGCGAAAAACGCAATATTGCCGTTCGGGCGAGCGCTGCTCTGAAAAAATCTCGCCTTCCAGGAACGCTCCGCCGTCAATATCGAGGGGCAGTGCCGCGTTTTCGCGCGCCGCAGTCATTAGGCGAACCTTTTCACCGCGCGCAACAGTTCGTCCGGCGTAAACGGCTTCGCGACATAGCCATTCGCGCCCTGCTGCTCGCCCCAGAAACGATCGCTCGGCGTGGTTTTGGAAGTAACCAGAATCACCGGGATGTTCGAGTACGATCCCTGGCTCTTCAAATCGCGGCAGGCCTGGAACCCGTTGCGGCGCGGCATCACCACGTCCAGCAGGATCACGTTCGGGCGTTCGTCGTCGATCGCTTCTTCGATCTTGGTGGAATCGGAAATCCCCACGGAATGAAATCCGCCCTGCTGCAGCATGGATTGCATCAAGTGAACTTCGGCTTGCGAATCGTCAACAATCAGCACTTTCTTCGACATTGCGCACCTCCCCATGAGTGGCCTAGCGAACAATTGCAAGTCCGCAGCCATGTCCATAGTTCTTTCCGATTTTTGCTTCTATCGCAAAATCGTTTAAATGCAATCGTTTAGCGCGCGGCTCGTCGCGCTAAAATTTGCTGCCCACCACGCGCAGCCCCGATGACGTCTCAGCTTGAGACTCTTTCTCACCGCTCCGCATCTCCGCCGCGAGCGATGAGAATCTCTGCATGATCTCGTTGAGACGCAGCGCCATGGTCTGGATCGTGCGAATTTGATCGTGGCACTCGGTCGAAACTTTGTCGGGCTCGAGCAAAAGCAAATCCGCATTGCCCAACACTGAGGTCAGCGCGTTGTTCACGCTCGGCCGCATTTCGAGCATGTAACGCCCCAGCGAAGCGTGCCGGTGGCTTTCGATTCCCAGTTTTTCCGCGCGTTGCGCGCGAGCCACTGCTTCGCTGCGCCGTAACGCCTCGGTGGCGATCAGAATCAGCGTCGCGATCCAACCATCTTCGCGAGACAAAAATAGCGCGTGCGGATTTTCGGCCACTAAACGCGAATCAGCCGAAGCTTCATGCGAGACGTAAATCGCCGCGGTGGCAGGGTAAGCGCTCAACGACCGCAGGATGGAAGAGGGGCTGACGGTTTGCAGCGGACCGACGATAACCAGGTTATAGTTTGCCGCCGATTGGGCGCGCCACAGATCGCCAGTAGTCACCGTGATTTCCGGCAGACGGCGTTGGGCTTGCCAACGGGCCACCACCGAGCGCGTGAATTCCGTATCGTCCGAAATGATCAGGACGTTGCTGTGATTCAAGACCGGCTCCCAAGTTTCGGCCTGATCAGGGCTGAAGCTTTTCCGATTCTTCGATGAACGACAGCAGCCGTTTTGTGCTGATCCCCAAGTTCACGGCCGCTTCGGTGTTCTTATCGCGCTTGGCCACTTCCACGCGCCCTTGAAAATATGAAACTTCTTCTTTGGCATGGTTTAACGCGGACGCCAGCCCGTTCAAATCGCCGGAACGCTTGCGTTGGTCCATGGCCACCGCGAGCAAAGCGCGCGCCACCACGGCGCGTCGCAAGTCTTCGGCTTCCTGGTTGCCTTCCGCCACAAACGCGGCGACTTCCCAGGAGGAAAGCAAAACCTTCGTGTCGTGCAGCACGACCGTGGACATCGACCGTCCCCGCGAAGGCGGCGCGGCGATCAATTGTTCCCAAATCGATTCCAGGCATTTGTCGGTGGCGAGTGACGCCGCCGACGCGGAAACTTCGGCTGCGTCGGCCTGGGCGGTCTTGCCTCCGTTCGAAGGCGAAACTTGAACGGATGCGGGCGGCGCAACAGCCGTACCCTGCGAAACTTTTTCCGGCGAGGTGACGGCTGCGCGCGTTGGTTTCTCGGCCACGGCTTTCGGCGCAGCGGCCGCTTCTGCGGTTGATTTTCCGGGTTGGAGCCGCGCCACGGCTTCTTCCAAGTCGGCGCGCAACGCGAGAAGCTGCTCAAACGCGCGGCTGACCGACGTTTCGGTGTAATCCTTGTGAAACGGCTGCTTCCAGTTTTCGCAGTAGTAGCGCAGCTGGGTGGTCGTTTCCGCGGCCGAAAATCCGGCGCGGCGGCAGTCCACCGTCTTCACGCCCCCCGCGTCGAGTGCTTCCACCGCCTGGCGTACCGCGCTCAAATCCGCGTGCAACATGCGGATAAAGGCCCGACGCAGAAGAAAATTGAAACGGCAAAATGCGACCAGCGCCGGCGGTTCGTAAAACGCCGCGCCCACCGACTCTTTCAGCAGGCGCCCCTGTTCCAGCAGGCCGTGCTCCATCATGTCGCGCAGGCTTTCGCAATCCGCCACTTTTTCCAGGATCTGGTCGAGCGGCGCGGCCCATTCCACCCGCGATACGTCCGTCGCGCCCAGCACCGGCTGCAATACTTGCGCGGTGTCCTGCAGGCGAATTTCTTTGCGGTACAACTCTTCGGGCGCGCACAACGCGAAATACTGCACCAGGAGCAGATCGATCTTGTCGCGGTCCGGGGGCGTCTTGGTTTCTTTGCGCAACTGCCGGTGCAGCACGGCGCGCAGCGTCTCGTCGCTGGCGTTCAGAATTTCCGAAGGCAACTGGCGAATCTGGTAGGCCATCACCTTGGCGTCGACTTCGTCCAGCCATTTCAAATCGGTATCGAACGTCTCGCGCGGAGGACGCACCGGTGGCAGCTCCCCGTGCGCGTGCGGCAGCGGAGCCAGATTGAATTGCGTGGCCAGCGCCGCGTACAGCGGGTAGGCGTGGCGTGCTTCGGTCCACTGCGTGGTGAATTCGGCCGGTCCGGAACTAGCTGGAATTTTTAGTGTGGTCATATCCGATTTTGGGCTCATGGTTTTATGATCCAGTTGTTGACTTCCCCTACAAAACGCGCTGCGACTGCCTTGCGGCCTTCGTGATACCGCACCGCCACTACCACCGCGCTGGCGTCCAACGATCCATCTGAATTTACGACTCGTACTCCGTCTTCGAATTCCAGCGGCAAGCCCGAAGAAAAAAGCACTTCGTTCGCGGTCCCGAATTCGATCACGGTTTGCTCCTGCAACGGCCGCATCGCCGTAGCCAGCGTGGTCACCTTCACCGGAATCCGCACCGCTGATGCGCTGGGAAAAAGCTGCGCCAATTTTTCCACGCAGGTTTCGATTTCCCCCGCCTCTGCCACTTTCAATTCGCTAAGCAAATCGGCCCGATCCTCTGCTGCGGTTGATTGTTAACGCTCTCAAAACGAACTATCGGCGAAAGACGGCGAAGCAATCGTTGCCGAGACAGGGATTTAGTCGGTGGATGGATTGCACGAGGACGGCCAAAGCATGAGACGGGCGCGCGGAAGCCAAGCGACTCTGATGATTCGATTTAGCTAACCACGCCGCGGGGAAAAATCTTGAAGGTGTATCAGGATGATACAGATTCGTCTCAATCGCGTTTGCGAATTGAGCCTACAACTCAACTCGGGAATTCTCACGTCGTCTCACGCCACCGCTATCGCGTTACGAAGCGATTTGAATATCGTGGCGTTTGTCGCTGTGTCTCAAAGGAATGTTGTATTGCTTCAGCTTGCGGTACAAAGTGGCGCGGCTGATTCCCAACATGCGACCCGTCAGCGCCTTGTCCCCGCCGGCTTTCTCAAAAACGCGCAGGATGGTCATCCGTTCCAGGTCGGCCAGCGCCGTCGTGGAGACCGCCGCCGCGTCCGATCCTTCGCCGTTCTTATCTTGCAGGTCGCGCAGCGCGGGCGGCAGGTCGCTCGAATCGATCAAATGGTGATCGCCCAGCGCGACTGCGCGCGCGATGCAATTTTCGAGTTCGCGCACGTTGCCCGGCCAGTCGTATTGCAAAAAGCTCTTCATCGCCGCCGGCGTAATTTGAATTCCTTCGCCGGGCGCATAACGATCGAGAAAACAGTGCGCCAGCTGCGGAATATCCGAACGGCGCTCCCGCAAGCTGGGCACATTCACGGCCACGACGTTCAGCCGGAAATACAAGTCTTTGCGGAATTGCCCGTCGCGGTAGCTGACTTCGAGATCGCGATTCGTGGCGGCGATCACGCGCACGTCTACCGCAACTTTTTCGTTGCTGCCCACCGGACGCACTTCTTTTTCCTGCAAGACGCGCAGCAGTTTCGCCTGCAATTCGAGCGGTAACTCGCCAATCTCATCCAGAAAAATCGTGCCGCCATTCGCGGTCTGGAACAACCCAGCCTTGGTTTTCAGCGCGCCGGTGAACGATCCTTTTTCGTGGCCAAATAATTCGCTTTCCATCAGCGTCGGTACCAGCGACCCGCAATCCACCGCAATGAAAGGCATTTGCGCCAACGGCCCGCGATAATGAATCGCGTGCGCCACCAGTTCCTTGCCCGTTCCGCTTTCGCCGGTAATCAAAACCGGCGTTCGCGTCTCTTTCAGCCGCGAAATCATCCGCACCACGTCCTGAATTTTCGCCGAGGTGCCGACAATCCCCTCGAATTGTGTTTCAGTGTTGACCCGCTCACGCAGGAATTGATTCTCGGTGACCAGCCGCACCTTTTCGGCCATGCGTTGCAGCAGTTGGCGCAGGCGCTCCACTCGAAACGGTTTCTCGATGTAGTCGTACGCGCCCTGGCGCATGGCGTCCACCGCGGTCTCGATCGACCCATGCCCGGTCATGATCGCGATTTCCGCGCGCGGCAATATTTCCTTGGTCTTGCGCAGCAAATCGGTCCCCGACAAACTCGGCAGCTTCAGGTCGGTCACCACCAGATCCGGCGGGCTCATCTCCATCGCTTCCAGCGCCGATTCCGCCGTCTCCGCCTCGGAGCAAATGTAGCCGAGCCCCTGGCCCACGGTCATGCACAGCCGCCGTATGCTCTGCTCGTCATCCACAATCAAAAATCGAATTTTCATTTCGTCAGTCATGGTTTCCCAATGGTTTTTTCCACCGCCTCCATCAGCTGATGCAGACGGAATGGTTTTTCCACACACGGCGTGCCCGCCGCAGCCAGCATCGCAATCGTTTCGTCGCTCGCCGTATCGCCGGTAATAAAAATCACCCGCGACGCCATCTCCGGCCGGTGGCGCCGCAGCCAATCGTGCACATCCGCGCCGGTAATTCCGCCTGGCGTGCGAAAATCCGAAATCACCCCGCGAAAATCCTGCCGCGCGAGCAATTGCAAGCCTTCCACCCCGGACGATGACGAAGTCACCTGATACCCATTGCGTTCCAGCGCCAGCCGCACAAAAGTCGCCACCGACGATTCATCCTCGATCACCAGGATGTGCGAATGCGTCGAGGGCGAGGCGCTACTCGGGCTCATTTCGCGGCGCGCTGCGGTCTGCGATTCGCGACTCATTCCTTGGCCCGCTCCAACCTCGCAGCCGAATGCAAAATCGTCGCCGTCTCGGCTATCGGCAGCCGCACCACAAAGGTCGAACCGAATCCGTCCGTATTGTTGCGCGCGATAATCTCGCCGTTATGCGCGCGGATAATTCCGTAGCAGATGCTCAGTCCGAGTCCGGTGCCCTTCCCCACTTCCTTGGTGGTAAAAAATGGATCGAAAATTCGATCCATCTTTGAAATTCCGGGGCCGTTGTCCCGGAAACTCACTTCTACCTGGCCATTTTGATGGCTCGTGGAAATTTTAATTTTCCCGGCGCGCCGGGTCTCCTGCACCGCGTCGTACGCGTTGTTAATGATGTTCAGAAACACCTGCTGCAGCTGGCTGGGATCGCCAATCACCGTGGGCAGCTCTTCCACATATTCCTCGGTAAGTTCCACGCCATGATTCGAAAAATCGTACGCGCGCAACTTCATCGTCTGCCGCAAAACGGAATTAACCTGCAAGGGTTCGCGCTGCGCCGGCATCTGCCGCGCAAAGCTCAGCAAATTCTGCACAATCACCCGGGTGCGTTGCGCCTCCTGCAGGATGACCCGCAACTCTTCCTTGGCCTCGCCGGGAATTTCCGGATTTTCCAGCAGCAGATCGGTGAAACCCACAATGGCGGCCAGCGGATTATTCACTTCGTGCGCCACGCCGGAAACGAGCTGCCCCAGCGCCGCCATTTTTTCCGTATGCATCAGCTTCGATTGCAGATCCGACGCGTCGGTGATATCGGTCATCACCACCACGATGCTGTTGATGTCGCCCAATTCGTCGCGCATCGGGCTCACGCTCACCGAAAATTGCCGCGCCAGCCCGCCTCCGCCACGAAAAAATGGAATTTCCAGATTGTCCAACGCCGCGCCATGCAGCGTCCGCTCCAGCGCCTCCACCAGCAGCGGCTGTCGCGCCGCGGGCACCATCTCGACCAGCGGTCGCCCCAGCAAATCTTCTTCGCGGTAGCCCGATTCAAAACAGCGCCGGTTGGCGTAACTGATCAGCCCGGCCGTATCCAGCACCAGAATCATGCTCTGGGTGTTATTCAGGATGTTTTTGTTGAAATCGCGCTCGCGCCGGTAGCGCCGCTCCGCCACGCGCCGGTCGGTGATGTCCTTCATGACGTGGATCGTGCGCAGATCTTTAGGCCGCGCATCTTGAATGCGCGACGAAGAAACCAAAAAGGTTCGATCCTCACTCTCGTGCACGAACTCTTCGTGAAATTCCTTCGGGTTCCGGCAGAACATGCAGCGCCCGTCTTTGCTCGCCGCCGCCAGAATCGTCAGCCCGCTCATTTCTTGGCCCACGAGCTCAGCGGGCTTGTGACCCAGCACGTCGGCCAGCGCTTGATTCAGGCGCAGCACCCGATTATTCGCGTCGTGCACGATAATAAAATCTGAAATCGCGTCGAAATCCTCGACCCACTGCTTGCGCGATTGTTCCACCCGCGAGAAAAGCCGAATATTTTCCAGCGCCACCGCCGCGTGCCCGGCCAGCGCTTCCAGCATCTGCCGCTCGATATCCGCCAACGGCCGCGCCAGATCAATCAGGCAAAGCATTCCGAGTAATTCATTTTCGCCGCCACTCAGCCGGGCAATCACCACCTGCGCCCAGCCCAGAGTCTCCGCCAACCCGCGCCCCAGCAGAATTCCAGCCGGACCTTCCGATAACTCAGCTCCGGGCGCATCAGCGCGCTCCGCCAGCACCGTCGCCAAACGATGTTGGGTCATTGGATCCCAGCGTTGCGCCGGTCCTTCCAATGCCGCAATCTCCCAATTATTTTCGTGGCGTAACGCAACAACTGCCGCGCGCGCTCCGAGCATTTCCGCGGCGCGCACCGCAAGCCGCTGCGAAAATTCCGGAGTTCCCAGCGAAGGATTGAGTTCCAGGGTCGTGGCGGAGAACTGCGCCAACAATGACTCGAACGAGCCATCGGGACGAGCCACGACTTCACGAGTTCGCTTCAGCGCACGCATGGAGGTTTAGGGGGCTTGCGCGCCTTTTATGCCTGTACTGCAATGAACTTACGGCGGCATCTCAAAATGAGCCAATGCTTTTGCGACGGCAGGTGCCCTAACCAGCAATCTCAAACCGTCGCAACCTGAGACGCCCTGCTGCGCGCCGCCCTTGGTTTGAGACAAATCAAGCTCGCGCGCACCGGAAGCTCCAAAGCCACCTAGCAACGTAACATCCATGGTATCAATCAGATGCAGGTAAATCCCTGCAGCTCGACTCACTCTAAAAATATAGCTATCCCCGTGGCATTCACCGTGCAATTTCGTGCTCGGGGAGTTCTCTCAAAAAGAGGTGAGGCCCGCATGAGATCGAAGCCGTCAGTTTTCACGGTCGCGATGTTTCTGGCGTTGGTCAGCTCGACTTTGTGCCTGCACGTTGCGAAAGGCCAGGAGGCCGCTGCCACCGGCACCACGGCCAGAAAAACGAAAACGAAAATTACGCCCGAGTACCCGGCGTTGGCGCGCCAGATGAACGTCAGCGGCAAAGTAAAGCTGGAAATCACCATCGCGGCGGATGGTCACGTCATCAGCGCCCGAACCATCGGGGGCAGCCCACTGCTGGTCGGCGCCGCCACGGACGCTGTGAAGAAATGGCGCTACGAGGCCGGAGCGAAAGAATCGACCGAGATCGTGGAATTCAATTTTTCTGACAAGAATTGAGCGGCCGGCGGTGCTCGGCCCGGCGGTTCAGATGGCAAGGGAGTGGAGGCGCTTTCATGACGATCGGTAAGAAGCTCTATCTTGGTTTCGGCGCCATTCTGGCGATCATGTTGGTCTTATTCATCGTCAACATTTTCACCGTGCGCCGCGAATACAACGCGCGCGCGACGGTCCGCGACACCTTGGCCAACGTACAGACTATCGAGGCCGTGCGCCTTCAGATGATGGCCGACCGGCTCTTCCTTGGAAATTATCTGCTCAGCGGAGATTTGCGCGATGAAGATCGCACCAACAAAGGCGTAAACGACCTACTCGCCACGCTGAAAGACGCGGAAAGCAAAGTCACCGACATCAACCTCCGCGCAGCGCTGAGCCAGGTGGACGAGAACGAACGCGGTTGGTCCGAAAATTTTGCCAAGCCCATGATGGCCAAGCGCCATCAAGTCGATTCCGGCGACGCTACTGTTTCCGATTTGCAGATTTATTATTTGCAGCACGATCCCGCTTCGTGGGTCACCAAGTCTTCCACCGCGCTCGACGAGGCCGACAAAGCCGTCCGCAAATCTCTGGACGATTCAAATGCTTCCGCGCAGAGCGCTACGTCGTGGAGCACCGGAATCACCACCGCCGGCACCTTACTCGCGATCCTCCTGGGAGCATTGGTTGCATTTAAGACCGCTCAGACCATCAAAGAACCTCTGTATCACTTAATTGAAGTGGCCCAGCGCATCGCCGAAACCGGCGACCTGGATCAGTCTATCGATATCAGCCGAACCGATGAGGTAGGACTGCTGGCCCAGAACTTCAACAAGATGGTCGTGCACCTCAAGGACATGGCTGCCGTCTCCGCGGCAATCGCTGAGGGCCAACTCTCTGTGACCGTGCAACCGCGTTCGCAGCAGGACACCATGGCTCGCGCCTTCGCCCAAATGACCCGCGGCCTTCGCGAGATGGTTCGCCAGGTTCGCGACAGCGCCGCGCAAGTGGCCAGCGGCTCCGGACAAATGGCCGGCGCCTCCGACGAATCCGCCAAAGTCAGCGTGCAGGCGGCTTCCGCGATCGACGAAGTGACCTCCACCATGCACGAAATGAGCATCAACGTGCAGAACGTGGTCAAGAACACGCAGGTGCAGGCCTCCAGCGTCGCCGAAACTTCCGCGTCGATCGATCAGATGGTCACTTCGATTCAACGCGTCGCCGATACGGCGAAATTGCTGGTCGATATTTCGCACCGGTCGCGCGAAGAAGTTCAAACCGGCATGGTCACCATGGATAAGGCCACTGCCGGGCTGAACCGCACCAGCCACGCGATTCAATCGTCCTCCGAGATTATCGACGTGCTCGGCCGCCGCGCAGACGACATCGGTAAGATCGTAGAAGTCATCGACGACCTCGCCGAACAAACCAACCTGCTGGCCTTGAACGCCGCCATCGAAGCGGCGCGCGCCGGCGAGCACGGGCTTGGTTTTGCCGTCGTCGCCGAAGAAGTCCGCAAGCTGGCCGAAAAATCCACGCAGTCCACTAAGGAAATTTCCGAATTGATCCTGGGCATCCAGAAAGAAGCGCGCGAAGCCGTGGACAACATGGAAAAGAGCACTTCCATGGTGCAGGAAGGTCTGCTGCTCAACAAAGATCTGAGCGTGGCGCTGGAAAAAATCTCCAACGTCGTGTCCGAGGTTTACAAGTTCTCCCAGGAAATCGGTGCGGCCACCATGGAGCAATCCAGCGGCTCGTCGCAGATTGCCAAAGCCACCAACCGGCTCACCGAAATCACCCAGGAAATCAATTCGTCGGTCGAAGAGCAAGCTTCCGGCTCTCAAGCTGTCGTGCGGGCCATGGAAAAAATGCGCGAACTGGTGCAGCAATCCACTTCGAGTTCCACCGAGCTGGCCGCGACCGCCGAACAGATGTCGAAACTCTCGCGCGTGCTGCTCGAATCGATGGACCGCTTCGCTCTGGACGAAGCATCGTCGGATGGCCGCCGCAACTTTGGTCGCCGCCATTCCGGCAACTCTTCGGAATCCGAACGCGGCGCGCACGACTACGCCGAACTCGTCCGGGCCTAAGGAATAACGAGCGACATGGACAAGGATATTCAAGTCGTCGGCCTGCGCATCGGCCGCGAAACATTCGGAATCCCGATCGGCATGGTTCGCGAAATCGTGCGCGTGCCGGAGATTACGTCCGTGCCAAACGCCCCCGACTATATTGAGGGCGTGATCAATTTGCGCGGCCGTATCGTTCCGGTGGTGGACTTGCGCAAGCGTTTCCGGGAAGTCGTCGCCGCACCCAACAAAAAGAACCGGATTGTAGTGGTGGAACTGGACGGCCGGCCTATTGGGCTGATCGTCAATTCCGCGTCGGAGGTCCTCAAGATTCCGCCTTCGGAAATTGAAGCGCCGCACGCGGTATTTCAGGAAGGCGAATTGAATTACATCACCGGAGTCGGCAAGATCCGCGGACGGCTGGTGATCCTGCTCGATTTAAGCCGGATTCTTCAGCGCGGCGAATTGCGGCGGCTGGATGAAGTGGCCGAAACCGCGGCGCCGGTGCCAGTTGGCGCCACGTCGAAACGATGAAGAACCACATGCACGTGCTTTCTAACGAGGAAGAATGTCCACACTGACCACTCCAGTCCCACTGACTGAGCCCGAACTCAAGCTCCTGCAGACTCTCGTCTATCAAGAATGTGGCATGTATTTCGATGAGCGGCGCACGCACTTCCTGCGCGATCGCCTGCAGCGCCGCCTGAAAACCTGCCAGATGGATTCGTTCTATTCCTATTACCGGCTGCTCACCAGCCGCGAAGGCAAGCAGGAACTGGTCGCACTGCTGGAAAACTTAACCGTCAACGAAACCAGTTTTTTTCGCATCCGTCCGCAGCTCGAACTTTTCCAGAAATACGTGCTCGAGACAATTCTGAAACGCAAACAGGAACGCCGCGACTTCACCCTGCGCATCTGGAGCGCCGGCTGCTCCACCGGCCAGGAGCCCTACACGCTCGCGATTCTCATCAGCGACGCGCTGGCCTATTACTACCTGCGGAATCCTCTGCCGTTCGAGATGCCTTCGCCGAAGCCATTGATTCCCCCGCCCTGGAAAGTCGAAATCATCGCCTCGGACATTAATTATTCGGCGTTGCTCACCGCCCAACAGGGCGTGTACACCGAAGCGCAGATGGACACCGTGGATTACACCTGCCGCCTGCGTTATTTCGACAAAGTCGGCGACAAATACGCGGTGAAAGCCGCGCTGAAGAGCCTGGTGCAATTCGACTTTCACAATCTGAAAGCCGAATACCTGCCGCAGCGCAACGACGTCATCTTCTGCCGTAACGTCATGATTTATTTCGACGAAGCCGAGCAGAAGCGCCTGATCGAAAAATTCCACAGCTGCTTGAACCCGGACGGCTGTTTGTTCGTCGGTCACGCCGAGAGCCTTTTCGGCCTGACCAAAAAATATCAAATGGTGCACCAGAACAACGCCACCGTGTACCAGCGACTCGAGGCCGCTCAGTGACATTTTTGCCCGACGATCGCGCCGACGAACTTCGCGACCTCTTCTTTGAGAGCGCCGCCGAAATTCTGCAGGCCATGAATGAAGCCGGTCTGGCGCTCGAAAGCCGCCCGGGCGACGCCGGGAGTCTGCGCAGCGTCCGGCGTGCGGTGCACACTTTGAAAGGCGATTCCGCGGCTTGCGGCTATCGCGAGCTCAGTGAACTGGCTCACGAACTCGAAGACGTGTTGAGCCCCACGCTCGTCCGCGATAATTCCGGACTCATCGCTGAAGTGGTGCTGACCGCCGCCGACACCTTCCACGAAATGCTCGCGGCGTATCGCAATAATCTCCAGCCGCCCGATGGCGGCGCGCTCCGCGAATATATCCGGCGTCTGCTGCGCAAGCCGGCCACCGGACGGCAGGAAGAAGCGCCCGCGGCCGCCGTAGCCACCTTTGCCTGGACCGAATACGAACGCCTCCTGATTTCTGAAGCTTTCCGGCGCCAGGAAAAAGTCTTTCAGGTCGCGCTGCATCTCGCCAAGGAATCGCTGCTTCCGGCGGCCGCTTTTCAACTGGTGAAGAAAGCCCTGGAAGGTGCGGGCAAGGTTCTCGCCCTCCGCCCCGAAACCGGCGACGAAATCGTCGAAGGCGGACTGATCGAAGCCGCGATTTCCAGCCCGAAATCATCCGACTGGATCCAGCAGCGCTGCCAGGTTCCTTCGGTCGTCGCGCGCATTGCCGTTTCGCCGTTGGCGCAAGTCGAAACTGCGCCGCGCGACGTGCTCGATATTCTCGTCGAATCCGAAGCCGCCGCGGTTGCCGCCGAAGTCACCGGCGATCTCTCCGGCCGTGATCCTCGCCACGACGAATCCACCGAAGATCCATCCGCGGCCATCGGCATCGCACATGCCACATCCGAAAATACCATTCGCGTCGACGCCAGCCGCATCGACACCGTGATGAATCTGGTCGGTGAGCTGATCATCGGAAAATCCATGCTGCAACGCGCCATCGCCGAATTCGACCGGCGCTTTGCTAAAGATGCGCTGTCTCCCAAATTTGCCGACGCCCTCGGTTTGCAATCGCGCATTCTGAACGAGCTGCAAAAATCGGTGATGAAAATCCGCATGGTCCCGGTCGAACAATTGTTCCGCCGCTTCCCGCGCGTCGTTCGCGACGTCGCGAAGTTGCGCAACAAGGACATCGGCCTGGAAATTGCCGGGCAGAACACCGACCTCGACAAGGGAATTCTGGACGCGCTCGCCGAGCCGCTCGCCCACTTGATCCGCAATGCCGCCGACCACGGTATCGAATCCGCCGCCGAACGCACCGCTGCCGGAAAATTCGCGCGCGGCACGGTATCGCTCGACGCCTATCACAAGGGCGATCAGGTCGTGATTGAAGTCGTGGACGATGGCCGCGGCATCGATCGCGAAAAAGTGATTCGCGCGGCGATCAAGCGCGGCATCCTGAAGGAAGAAGATCGCGGCCGCCTCAACGAAGCCGAAGCGCACAATTTGCTTTTTACTCCCGGCTTCAGCACCGCCGACGAAATCACCGAAATTTCCGGCCGCGGCGTCGGACTCGACGTCGTGAAAGCCGCTCTCGACAATCTGAAGGGCAACATCGAGATTGAAAGTGAAGTCGGTAAAGGCACCACCTTCCGCCTGATGGTTCCACTCACTCTGGCCAGCATCCAGGCACTCTTGTTCCACGTGGCCGGCCGCCTCTACGCCGTGCCGATTTCTTCCGTTGTGGAAATTACCCGGCTGTCCGAAGGCGATGTGCACAGCGTGGACGATCATGAAGTCTTCCAGCTTCGCGAACAGGTCCTCACGCTGGTGCGCCTCGAACGCCTCGAATCCAAACGCCAGGTCAAGGAACACCCCCAGCGCACGTTCGTCGTCGTCATTGGCGCTGGCACCCGCCGCTTCGGCCTCGCGGTCGACAGCCTGATGGGCGAAGAAGAACTGGTCATCAAAGCGCTCGAAGACGAACTGATCACTTCGCCGATGGTCAGCGGCGCTTCGATCCTGGGCGATGGTACGGTCGTCTTGATTTTGAACGTTTCCGCCGTGGTCGCGCATCTCTCGCGGATCCCTGCTGTGGGAGCCATCGCATGAGCAAGAAAATCCGCGTGCTGGTGGTCGACGATTCGGCGTTGATGCGCAAGCTGATCCCGCAGGTCTTGCAGCGCGATCCTTCCATCGAAGTCGTCGGCACCGCTATGGATGGCGCCATCGGCCTGAAGAAAATCGACGAGTTGCACCCGCACGTCGTCACGCTCGATATCGACATGCCGCGCATGGACGGCATCGAAATGCTGCGCCAGATCACCCGCAAGCATCGCGTTCCGGTCATCGTGGTCAGCGCCCAGACCGACGCCAGCGCCTCAATCACCTTGCGTGCCTTGGCCTTCGGCGCATTCGACTTTGTCACCAAGCCCCAGGACGCGGGACTAGGCCGGCTCGATCAAATCGCCACGGAACTCGCGCAAAAGATCAAAGGCGCGGCAGCTTCGGGTCCCCCGAAGATGATCATCACTGTCCCGACCATCAAATCGAAGACGCCGCGGCGCACCACCATGCCCTCCGGCCCCTCGGTGATCGTCGCAATCGGCATCTCCACCGGCGGCCCCAACGCGCTCCAATATGTTTTTTCGCAGATGCCCGAGAATTTTCCGGGCTGCATCGTCGTGGTTCAGCACATGCCCGAAGGTTTCACCCAGATGTTCGCCAAGCGCCTGGACGAATCTTCCGCGCTGGAAGTGAAAGAAGCTCAGTCCGGAGATTTGCTCCTCGCCGGCCGCGTGCTGATTTGTCCCGGCGACCGCCACATCAAAGTCCGCAAGATGGAACACGGCAAAATCGCCATTCTCGTCGACCAGCCGCGTGTAAACGGCCACCGTCCCTCTGCGGACGTCCTGTTCAGCTCCGTCGCCCAGGAATTTGGCAGCAATGCCGTCGGAGTTTTGATGACCGGCATGGGTGAAGACGGCGCTGCGGGTTTAGGCGCACTGCAGGCCGCCGGCGCCATCACTGCCGCGCAAAGTCCCGATACCTGCGTCGTCGACAGCATGCCGCGCTCCGCTATCGAACGCGGCTTCGTTTCCAAAATTGTCACGTTGCCCAATATGGCGTCCTTCCTGCAGACAGTCTGCTCGACGGACCGCCCCAGGATTGAACCGGCCGACGCAAATTCTGCTGCGCCCGCCGTCGCCGGTGAACCGAGTTCCGCATCAAGGAGATAAGTTATGAAACAGTTCGAAGCACTCACCCGAAAAAAGGACAACCAGGCGGTCCGTTACCTGGTGGTGGACGATTCCGTCTTCGCCCGCAAGAGCCTGGCGAAGATGGTCGAATCCTTCGGCGGGAAAGTGGTCGGTGAAGCAGGCGACGGCTGCACCGCCATCACCGAATACGCCCGCACCATGCCGGACCTCGTCTTGATGGACATCACCATGCCGCAGATGGAAGGCATCGAAGCCGTCGAGCGCATCGTCAATGAACATCCCGACGCGCGGATCGTCATGGTTTCTTCCGTCGGCTATCAGGACAACATTCTCGCCGCCTTGCAAAAAGGCGCGCGCCATTTCGTGCAGAAGCCGGTCAAGCCCGACGCGCTTTACGAAATCATTCGCTACGTTTTGAACGACGACGGCGTCACCGCCACGGTCGGCGCCGGGGAGCAATCGCGATGAGGATGGATCTGATTCAGCCTTTCATTGGTTCGCTCGATACCGTGCTGGCGGAAATGATGAAGACGCCGCCGAAAATCGTGGATCTCACCATGGAAGAAGACGGCTACCGCAAGAAGGGCGCCGCCGCGCTGGTGTGCTTTCGCGGCCAGGTGGAAGGCCGCGTCATTCTGGATATGGAGCCGCGCGCGGCCGCACACGTCGCCAGCATTCTCTCCGAAGGCGAAGTGGATCCTGCCGAGCCGCTGGTGCTCGAAGCCGTCTGCGAGCTGGCCAACATGGTCATCGGCAACGCCGTCACCCAGTTAAATGACAAAGGATTCGAATTTAAAGTTTTCCCGCCGGAACGCGTCACCCAGGATCAATTCGAAAAAGCCGGCCAGGATTCCGAAGCGACCATTTTGTGCTTCGAGACTCCCAGCGGCAACGTGCATCTGAACATCTCGATGCAATATCACCAGCGCCGTGCGAACGAACGCCTGCCGGTGGCCGTCGTCTAAGATTTGCTCTCGGGGAGTATCGCAGCGGACGCTGCGGATTTATTTTTCAGGCAATCCCGGCCGGCGGTATTCCACGCCGTGACGAAATAATCCCGCCTTCGGAATTTCTTCCGAATACACCACGCTGGACGGCAGAAAAATATTCGCCGCCTCCGGCGAATACGGCACCGCTACGTCGATTTTTGTCCCTGCGTCATACCGCCTCTTGCTCCGGAAACACATGCCCACCGGGGAAATATCCTCGCACACCGCCAATTCGTCGTCGGAGTTCGCCTCGCGAATGCATGCCGTCAGGCGCGTCTTCATCCTCAGCCGGGTTCGCTCCCGCTGATCTCCTCCGGGCGGAATTTCATCGGCGGTCTCCGCCGCTCGGCGGCCGCGCGGTGTCCGCAACGCCAGTTTCTTCTCATTTTCGTGGGGAGCCTGCGTCCAGGTGCTCGGCACGCCACAGGTCTTGCACAGCCGCGCGATGCCGCGCGTGGTCTCAAATCCCCGCAGTTCCAGTTCATTCAGATAAACCACTTCGCGGCTGCGGCAGTAAGTACATTCCAGCAGCATCCGCGCCACGGCTTCTTCCGATTCGGCGATCGGCGGAAATTCAATGTTCCAGATATCGCTTTGCGGCTCCAGAATCTCCACGCCGTACACAAACCCTTCTTTCTGCAATCCGAATTGCCCCACGATGCGCACCTGGGTATGCCGGTGCGCCTCCAGCGGCGCCATGCGGCGAATCTCGATGCGCTGGTCGGGCCGCAGGTCGCGGTCCAGCAGGATCACTGCCCCGGTGCGGTTAATCTGCATTGTCCGCGCCGGACCCGTGAATTCCTGCTCGTTGATGTCCTTCCCTGACGCTTCCAGAAGCAGAGTCAAGGAAACCCGATCGCTGCGACGCTGCGCGGCGCTTGCCATGCAATTCCTCCGGCTAAGAAGCTAAGATGCCCCGGAAGCCAAGATATCATAATGCTGTTACCCGTTGGCTTCTCGGCATCGCCGCGTTCTTCAATCGCTAACTTCGACTCCGGAGGGTTATCATCATTTACGCTCAACCACATTTTGCGGAGACTGCGCGCTTAAGTCGCTGGATATGTCTACGTCAATAAGCGCGATCCGGCCACGAACCCGCGGTTCTGGACTGCGGTGCGCCATGCTGCTTTTTATTCTGGGATTTCTTTGCGCCGCGAGCGCGCCGGCGCAGACTTCGCGCCTCGAAGGTGTAGTGCACGACGCTACCGGCGCTTCCGTTCCCGGCGCTAAGATTCAACTGGCCGCAAATTCCTATTCCGCGTCCACCACTACCGATTTTTCCGGCGCCTTTGTTTTCGAAAATATTCCTGACACCTCGGGGGCTCTCACGGTTTCCGCCGCCGGGTTCGGCGCTGTAACCCAGCCATGGACCGCTTCCGCCGATCATCGCGCGCAGATCGAAATTACTCTTCAGCCGGCGACCGTAAATCAACAAGTTCAAGTCACCGCCAATCGCGCCGCCACATTGCTGGCCGATGTCCCGGTCAGCGATCTCGAACTCACTCGCGACGACCTGCAAAATACTCCGGCACTAACGCTCGACGACGCCCTGCGTCAGGTCCCGGGCTTTAGCTTGTATCGTCGATCGAGCAGCCGGGTCGCAAATCCAACCACTCAGGGAATTTCGCTGCGCGGCCTGGGTGCCAACGGCTCCAGCCGCGCGCTGGTGCTGCAGGATGGAATTCCGCTCAACGATCCGTTCGGCGGCTGGGTGTACTGGGATCGCGTTCCCACCGAATCGGTTTCGAGCGTCGAAATCGCGCAGGAAGGCGCCTCCAGCCTCTACGGCAGCGAAGCGCTGGGCGGCGTGGTCCAGTTTATTTCCCGTCCCGCGGAGCCCGCCGGAATTTCGCTGGAGACTTCTTACGGAAATCAAAACACTCCAGACCTTTCGTTGTGGGCCAGCGGCGAAAAAGACGGATGGATCTCCTCCTTCACCGGCGAAGTCTTTCATACCGACGGCTACATCCTGATCCCGGCCGACGATCGCGGGCCGGTCGATACCCAGGCGGGTTCCGAACATGGCACCGCGGACCTGATGATCGGACGCAAAATCGGCCAGGACAGCCTGATCTTCGCGCGCGGTTCGTACCTCGACGAAACTCGGCAGAATGGCACACCGTTGCAAACCAACGACACCAAACTCGGCCAGGGCGTCCTCGGAGCCAATCTTCAGCTCGGTTCCTACGGGGCTTTAACCCTGCGGTTCTACGCCGACATTCAAACCTACCATCAGGGATTTTCGTCGGTCACGTCGGTTGTCACCAATCGTGACACCGAAACCCAGACGGATTTGCAGACCGTTCCGGCCCAGGGCGTCGGCGGTTCCGCCGTCTGGTCCAAGCAAATTGGAAAACGGCAAACGATCGTCGCCGGTTTCGACGACCACGAAGAAATCGGCGCCAGCCACGATATCCAATTCACCGCGGGTATTCCGTCTGCGAATCAGTCCTCCGGCGGGCGCGAGCGCACCGTGGGGTTTTTTGGCGAAGACTTAATCCAGATCACTCCGGGTTGGTTTCTTTCGCTCAGCGGCCGCGTGGACCACTGGAGCAATTACGACGCGTCGACCATACGCATACCCATTAGCACCGGAATGCCCTCCGACGTCGAATTCGCCGATCGCTCGCAGAACGCCTTCAGCCCGCGCGCCACTCTGCGCCACCAGATCAATTCCAACATTTCCTGGGACGCTTCGGTGTATCGCGCCTTCCGCGCGCCCTCACTGAACGAACTGTATCGCTCGTTCCGCCAGGGCAACACCCTCACCAATTCGAACGCGGCGTTGACTGCCGAGCATCTCACTGGCGGCGAGACCGGCATCGCCGTAAACACTTTGCAGCGCCGGCTGGTCTTTCACGGAACATTTTTCTACAACCAAATTGTGGATCCGGTGGCTAACGTAACCTGCACCGCCGTAGCCACGCCGATCCCGATTTGCCCGGGACCGATTCCCAACACCATCGTGCGCGTGCGCGACAATCTAGGACGCACCAGCGCTCCGGGATTTGAAGTCGGGGCCACCGGCCACATCACGCGCGATTTCGAACTCTCCGTGGCCTACCAGTACGTCGATTCCCACGTGATCAGCTTCCCGGCCAGCCCCGCGCTAGTCGGACTCTGGATCGCCGAGGTTCCGCACAATGTGCTGACCTTTCAGGGAATTTATTCGAACCCGCACCTCGCCACGATTTCGGTTTTCGGCCGCATGGTCGGCAAACAATTTGACGACGACCTGAATACCTTCCCGATGGGTCGGTATTTCGTGTTGGATGCCTCGGCTTCGCGCAGCATCGGGCACGGCGTGGAATTATTTGCGGCGGTGGAAAATCTCTTCAACGTCCAATACGAAACGGCCGCGACCCCGATCCCGCAGCTGGGCTTGCCGATCGCCGGTCGTTTCGGCTTTCGCTACCAATTTCCAAAGCGCTAGTTTTTAGTGGGTGGTTAGTTCCGGCGACGGATATTCCGGCAGTTTGGCGTTCTTCCGGTCCGTTCGTTTCACTTCCAGTTCATCGAACAGCACCGAAGGGCAGATGATCGTGGTCGGAACGCTGCCTCCACGATTGCTCACCAGCGGATCGCTTCCAGCGGCGATTAAATTATTGCGCAAAGTCCGCGTATCCAATTCGTTAAAAACCGCGCCGCGCACCAGTTCGTCGTGCCCGTCGCTGACGTAGATGCGGTAAAGCAAGCGAGGATTATCCCCCGCCATGGTTTCCACGTAGTAGCCATAGGGCTTGCCTTGCTGCTTGCACATCTCGATCAATTTCTTCTTCAACTCATCCTTGGTCACCGGATCTTTGATCTTCACGAAAAAATTTCCGATGTTCGGGGAAGGCGCCTGGCCCGGCGCGGCTCGCCCGTGCCCATTCGACGCCGGAAAATCGCGAATCGGCATCCGCCCGATAAGATAATCGACCAAAATCCCATCGGTAATCAGCGGCACCGCCGAAGCCTTCACGCCTTCCTGATCGATTTCGTAGCTCCCCACCAGTTGCCGTCCGTCGAAAGTCTTCAACGTCGGATCGTCGGTCACCGAGATGAACGTCGGCAGCACGCGCCCCTTATAGTTCGACGAATATTCTCCGATCGTGCGCGCCGACTCGCCCGGTTTGGGGCGAATCCCCAGAACATTCTGCGCCACCAGCTGCTCGAAAACGTCGCTGGCCGCGTCGTTGGAGAACAAAACCGGCCCGCGGTAGTCCTCTTCGACCATCGGCGCATCAGCCAGAGCTTGCAACGTCGCCAAAGTTTTCCCAGCATCGGCCAGGAATTTCGCCGGCGACGGCAGTTCGTTCGCGGTTCTTTCCACGAAGAACGGCGTCCGGCCGACTTTCATCCCGTCGGTCGATTGCGTCTCCGCGCCAATCTGCATCGTGTACACCGTATAGCCCTGCCGCGTGCTGGTGCCTTCGGTATTCACAAAATATTCGTTCACCGCCCGAAAACGCAAAAATCCATTGACCGCTTGAATTTTCAGATTGGTGCGGTACAGATCGGTGGCCTTCTCGATCGTTTCTTTCCACGGTGCGGGAGTGAAATCGAGTTTCGCCAGCGGACCGACGTACTCCAACGGCGTCGCCTTCGCAAAATCATCAAAAGGTTGATCGGCGGTGTATTGGCTCAACAACGCTTTCTTCGAAGCCAGCGCTTCGTTCGCCGCCTTATATGCGGCGTCGGTGGCCAGCCACAATTCGCGGCGGATTGCGATCGGATCGTTATCGAGCGGCGCGTAATCCACGATGCCCAACCCCGGACCGTAGTAGCTGTCCAGCTTGTAATCGCCGACTCGGACCACCACCCGCGCACTCCGTGCGTGAATTTGCTGGTCCTGCCGCAGCGAACCAAACGCTGATTCCGCGGTCCACTCTTCGACATCCGCGATCCGGTACTCGATGTAGTACGGCGCCGCGACATTGTCCATTTTCAGTTGCGACTTCGATCGATCCAGCTCCTCGCGCATCGCCTTCAGCACCGGATCGGCCGCTACTTCCGCGGAAACCGCCTTCGTCGATGGCGCTGGCGCCACTGCCGCTTTTTCCTGCGCGGCCATTCGCGGCGCGAAGATGGCCAGAGAAGTCATTCCCAAAATTCCCGAAACAGCCAGCAATCGGAATTTCCGTCGGAGGGTTGCGTTCATGACTTCCCTCCCTGCGCGCTGGCCTTTGCCGCAGCGCCACCCGCATCCGGAGGTGGCAAAATCGGCGGCCGGTCCGTGCCGCGCTTGCGCTTTTGCACTTCGATCGTGCTGAACAGCATCGACGGCGCCGCCGCCGAAACCGGCACTTGCCCCGACTCCGCGCCGCACACTCCGTTGAAAACCTGCAACGTATCTCCGGTGACCATAATATTGTTCAGCGAAAGCAGCGGCGTACCCACGATATCCACGCCCCGCACCAGTTCATCCGGCCGGCCATCCGCGTACACCCGATAGACCATCACCGGCAGCACCTGAAAGGCCTGCGGCAAGGCGCGCTGGGTCAACGTGAATCCACCCTGAATATCGTCGAAATACAATCCATACGGTTTGCCTTGCTTCTTGATCTCGTCGATGAATTTCTGCCGCACCTCGGAATCCTTCACCATGTTCGTCGAGGTCACGATCAGATTTCCTTGGCGCCCCGTGGCCATCAACCCCGGCTGCCGGCGTCCGTGCCCATTGGAATGATCGAAGCCCTTGATCGGCATGCGCGACATCAGGAAATTTTTCAGTATGCCGTTTTCCACCGCCACCACTCGCTGCGCCGGCACGCCCTCGTCGTCGTAATCGTAGTAACCCGCCAGCTTCGTGCCATTCAATTCCTTCAACGTCGGATCGTCGGTCACGCTCAGAAACGCCGGCAGAATCAGCTGATTCACTTTCTTGGTGAACGTCTGGCCTTCATTCTCATCACGTTGTCGATGCCCTTCCAAACGGTGCCCCAGCACTTCGTGGAAGAACACCGCCGCCGCCCGCCCCGACAGCATCGCTGGCCCAGCGTACGGATCCGCCGAAGGCGCCGCCCGCAACGCTTTCAAATCCGCGGACATCTTCGCCACTTTCATTTCCAGTTCCGCGTCGCCCGGCAATTGCTCGGTGGTTGGCCCTTGGTACGACTCCACGCGCAACAATTCCGTGCCGTCATCCGCGCGCGTTTCCGCCTGAATTACCAGCCGCAACATCGCCGCCGGACGCACCAGCGCCGTACCTTCGCTGGTCGCCAGATACGACCGGTCGCGCGTCGCCGTAAAAAGTACCGCCGAGGTGTACACGTCCGGATATTTCAGAAACAGCGCGGAAATCTTCCGGATCCGCTCTTCCCACATTTTCTGTCCGGTAAATGCCGGATATTCCGTGGAATCGATGTGGGTGACCGGCGCTTCCGTGGAAAAATCGGGTGACTTGTCTTCTTCGTCCGCCTGCACCGCGGTGCTGGTTTTCACTTTGGCGAATGCGGATGAGGCCTGCTCGTACTCGCGGTCGGTCATTTGCCACAAGACCCGCGCGATCGCGTCACTATCATTGTTCAGCGGCAAGCTGCTGGAGAGAATTCCCGACGGCCGGTTCTGATTGTGCGTATTGTCCAGCGCCAGCGAACCGACGTGCATCATCACATCGCCCTGCCGCCGCCCCACGCTGGTCGAAAAAATAATGCCGCCATTTGAAGCCAACATGGCTGTAGCGTCGATGTCCGACGTCGCGTAGCTCATGAAGTACGGCGCCGGTTCACTCTTCGCTAGTGACGTGAACGCGCGCTTCAGCTCCCGCTGCATGGTGGTCAGCACCACGTCCGGCGTGTCGCCAGCCGAAAATGCAGCTACCGGAACTAAGCTAATTAGAGAAAGCAGTACGACGGTACAGCTCAAGGCAAACGGTGGCAGGCGTCTCATTCGGCTGGTTGGCCCTCTCGGCAGTTTGGCAATTCAACATATTCACATATTGGACGCGACTCACACACGAAAGATTAAGTATCCCGAACGAAACATTAACGGTCTGTGGGTCGTTCGGAATACAGCCTTTAGTCACGGTTGTGGCACTCTCTTCCGACTTTTGCGCCCTCCCGCAATCCTCTTTGTGTACTCTTCAGATGGGGGCTTAGAAATTCTTCGACCATGGCCAGGTTCAAATTTTTCCTCTCCATCCCCACCGACGATAACGACTATCAGCAGGAACAAGCGGCAGCCGCGCGCGAAACTGCTCAGCGCCTCGGTTTCGATCTGGAAGTGGTGCATGCGGATAACGATGCCATCAAGCAAAGCGATCAAATCCTGAAAGCGATTCAAGCCGCACCCGAAAATCGCCCAAACGCTATTCTTTTCGAACCATTGGGCGCTACCGCCTTGCCGCAAGTCGCCCGAGCCGCAGCCAGTGCCGGCATCGGCTGGGTCGTTCTCAATCGCTTTGCCGAATATCTTCCCGAACTCCGCCGGGCCAGCCGCATTCCCGCGTTTTCGGTCAGTTCCGATCACCTTGAAATCGGCCGGATCCAGGGCCTGCAATTCGCCGCGCTGCTGCCGCAAGGCGGCTCGATCATTTACATTCAAGGGCCATCGGAAAATTCCGCCGCCAAGGATCGCACCACCGGAATGCAGCAGACCAAGCCCGCGAACATTCGCGTCAATATGTTGAAGGGTCAGTGGACCGAGGAAAGCGCCTATAAAGCAGTCTTATCGTGGATGCGCCTGCCCACTTCCGCCAAGCAAGCCGTGGATCTCGTCGCCGCCCAGGACGATTCCATGGCCATGGGCGCCCGCAAAGCCATGCAGGAACGCCCCGACGCCAGCGTCCGCGAAAAATGGTTGCGCCTGCCTTTCACCGGCTGCGATGGTCTGATCAACAGCGGACAAAAAGCGGTTCGCGCCGGCACGCTCGCCGCCACGGTGGTGGTCCCGCCGAATACCGCGCCTGCCCTCGAAATGCTGGTGGCCGCCCTGGAGCAAGGAAAAAATCCACTCGAGCAGGTTCTAACTATCCCGACGTCCTTCCCCTCGCTGGCCGACCTGATGCGTCAGGGAGCCAGCAAAAAAATCAAGTAGACGGAATGTTTTCCACTTTTCTTACGGTGTACTGACCACCTCAGGCGCGGGATCAATCCTCGGAAGGTATTCGTCCGTTCATTCTCGCAACCGGAACTCTTCCGACCGGCGGCCCGTACCTGGAGACGGGCCGCCGGTCGGGCGGGAGCTAAAACGTTACGGATGCTTTCACTTGAATAATTCGAACCGAAGCATCTCCGCCGAGCCCTGAACCGAGAATGCTGGTCGGTTCACTGACGGTGGAGGCGATGGTTCCCAGTGCTCCAGTCAAATTATTGTTGGGAAGGCTGAAATTCGGGTGGTTGAACAAGTTGAAGAACTGGAAGGCTAGTCCGAATTGACCCTGTTCCCAGTGAGGGATTTTGGTCTTTTTTTCGGCCGTGAAGTCGGTATTCCAGTAGCCGGGGCCCCGGAATTTGTTGCGCAGTCCACCAACAAAGTTGGTCTCGGTCGTCGACGCCACGAACTGGGAGGGTGTAACGCACAGAGCCGTGCCGGTCGCTGCGCCTACTCCGCAGCTATTGGTCGGTCCTCCGAGGAACTGCGGAAGCACCACCCCCCCAAAACCCTGCCCGGAGAGAAGCCCATCGAGGCCTCCATCCACCACGGAGTAAGGCAGACCGCTGCGAACGAAAATTGTTCCGGAAACCTGCCAGCCGTCGACCAGCGGCGCCCAGCCATGGCCCAGTAACGCACGACGAATGGGCAATTCCCAAACGTAGCTTGAACTGAAGTAATGGCGAATGTCGTAGTCGGAGGGTCCGTAGTTCTGTTGAATGTTGAACGGATTTATAGCGGAGGTCACCGAAGTGGCCGAGAAGAAAACGTTCGGGTTTCCGCCATTGGAAACGTCGTCCAATGCGTGGCTGTAGGTGTAGTTGGCCAGCAGCACGCCTTTGCCCCAGCCGCCATTGACGTTGTGCCGGAAGGAGAACGTCACGCCCTCGTAGTTCGATATCCCGCTGGTGTCCAGCAGGCTCACAGTTCCGAACCGGGGGTCGAACGGAGCGGCCGGAAGTCCGGCAAACGCCGGAACGGTCGCGCAGGCGGTCCCCGCCGCGCCCGGACTGCAGAATGCGTTCACGCCGTTGCGATCCACCAGGTCGTGAATGCTGTGGTTTCCGTTGTAGCTCACGTCGAAGGAGCTGTTCGTGCCAATTGCCTGCTGCACTTCCAGGCTCCATTTTTGGAACTGGGCAATCTGAGTCTTTCGGTTGGCGCTGAACAGGCTGGGCGGCGAGAAGCCCGGAACATTTGCCTGGATTTGGGCCAGCGTCTCGTCGTTCTTGAAGCCGTTGATCAGCCCCACGTTGTTAGCCGCCGCTTGGGTGAACACGTTGCCGCCGTTAAGGGTTTCGCCGGGAGCGATATTGCTTCCACTGACGAAGAACGTGTTCACTCCCGGAGCGTTGGAGGCGAAGTTGTCCGTGAAAATTGCCGGAAAGGCATCGTTGAAAAGTCCGACTCCTCCGCGGACCACCATGCCGTGCAACGCATGGGGCGACCAGGCGAAACCGAAACGCGGCTGGTAGAGAACCGCACTCAGACCTTGCAACTCCTGGTGCAAGCCCTGCAAGACGTCGGTGGTGTAGGGGACGTTGACGTTATTGTTGGCCAGCAGGAATGGGTCGTTCAGCCGGTTGAAGCAATCGGTCTGGCAGACGGGGTTGGACTGGTGTTCGATACGCAACGCAAATGTGAGCGTGAGATTCGACTTTACCTTCCAATCATCTTCCCCATAAAAAGCCAGGGTATAGAGCGCGATCGGCTGCGACAAAGCGGAGGGGAAGCTTTGCTCCAGAACCGAGCTGGTGCCGGTAGCCGGGTCGACGCCGCCATTGAAGAATGCCGCCACGGAATTGGGCGTCACGAAGCCGCTCGTGAACACGCCGAAGTCTTGATCGCTCACATCGTAGCGCCGGAACTTGGTCCCGAATTTCAGAGTGTGATTGCCCAGGGTCTTCGAAAAGTCATCGCCAATCTGATACTGCGTGACGTTTCGTCCCTGGGGGAAGAACGCGTCGCCGGCGCCGCCCGCGGCTGCTCCGCCGATGTTGAACCAGGGGATGTTGGCATTCCCGAAAAATATGGTGGTCGGAAACGCCGCCAGCGTCGCGGTGCGGTCCGAGTTGTTGAAAACCGCGCTGTACCACGACCCGGACAGAATGAATTGGTTCACCGCGGTCGCGCCGAAGGTGTGCGTTTCATTCAGTTGGCCCTGCCACTCCGGCTGGTTGCTGGTGATGTTAAAAAGCGGACTGATCGGGTCGGTATCGGCGGCTTGCACCCCGTGATCGTAAAGCAGGCGCAGAAATATGCGATCGTTGGCGGTGGCGTTGAAATCGACGCGGCCGGAAAACTGCTGTTCGGTGGTCAGGTTGTTGTCGGCTGCCTGAAAGAACGACGAGCAAGCGACCCCGGGTCCGAGCCCCGTGAAACCATTGCATCCGAGCGGGTCCGTCGACAACGGACCGGCACCCGGCACGGCTTTGGCTGCTCCGTTGGCGTTATTGTAGAGACTGAAGAGATTCTGGTAGAACTTGACGGTCGCTGACGTGGCCGGGAAACCATCCTTGTTTTCCAAATTGGCGATCGTTGCGTTCTGGAACGCCTGACTCGGAAACGCGACGGCGGTGCTTACCGGAATTATGACGCGCAGTCCTTCGGTGTTGAAGAAAAAAAACAGCTTGTCCTTCTTGATCGGACCTCCGAGAGAACCGGCCCACTGGTTGGCATTGCTGAAGTTCTTCGGATCGCCCGCATGATTCAGAAACCAATCGTTCGCGTTCAGCGCGCTGCCGTTCCAATAATAAATCGCATTGCCGTGAAATTCGTTGCTGCCGGATTTTGTCACGTAGTTGACGCTCGCCCCGGCCAGGCTGCCGTATTCTCCCGAATACCCGCTGCTGACAATCGTGCTCTCCTGGATTTCGTTCGCGCCGAGTAGCAGGTTTGTGGCGCCGGAGTTATTCAAATTGAGGAAGGGGTCGTTGTCATCCGCTCCGTCCAGGGTGAAGAGGTTCGACGCTGCCCCCACTCCATGATCGGAGAAATTGCCCAATCCGCCCGCCGTGTTCATCACCACGCCCGGCGCGGTTTGCACAAAAGCGGTCAGGTCATTGCCGGGATTGGGTATCGCGCTGAGCTGTTGCTGATCAAACGTGGTTGCGACGTTTCCATTTTCGGTTTGCAGCAGGGGCTCATTCCCGGCCTCGACGGTTACGGTCGTGGAGGACGAACCGATCGGAAGCTGGACATTTCCGGTGGTTACCTGACCGAGCGCTACGGTCAGTGTTCGGGTCACTCCTTCGAAGCCGGTCGACGTGATCGAAACGGTATAATTGCTCGGCGGCAAGAGTTGGAAATGGTATACGCCATCCCGGTTGGTCTCCGTCGTCGTGGTGCTCCCTTTCGCCAGATCCTTAAGCACGACCTGCGCTTTCGCCACCGCCGCGCCCGACGGATCGGTCACGACGCCGGTGATTTCGCCAGTGGTCTGGGTCTGCGCATACACACTTGCAGTGGAAAACATAAGCGCCAACAAAATAGCGAGTTGTAAACTTCGCACCGTTCTTCTCATAGGAAACCCTTTGCTCCTCAAACCAAATTTTAAAAATTGAGCCCGGACGTTGGCTCGCACACCCTTAGGTTCAACGCAAACCCAATCACACGGAGGATTAGAGGGAAAGGAACGCGTTTGCGTTGATCAAGACGATAAAAAGAATTTATAAAGCTGCAGTTCCGTCAATCCTTTGGGCTTACCACTGCATCTCACATCGCTGTGATAAATTTTTTAGGCCGTGGAGTCGAAAGCGTGAGCCTGACGGCAACGAGCCTGGGCGCGTTTCGCTTCGGCGTATTCGAAATGGATCTACAGGATCGCGAGCTGCGCAAGCGCGGAGTGCGCCTGAAACTGGAAACCAAGCCTTTGCAGATTCTCGAGCTGATGCTCGAGAGGCCGGGCGAAATTATCACTCGAAAGCAAATCCAGGAAAGACTGTGGTCCGATACTTACGTGCTTTTCGACTACAGCGTGAATACCGCGGTGAATAAACTGCGCCTCGCGCTCGGGGATTCGGCCGAGAATCCGCGATTTATCGAAACCGTCGCGCGCCGCGGATACCGGTTCATCGCCAGTGTCGAGAGAATGTCTGGGACGGCCTCGCCGTCATCCGCGACTTCGGCGAACGCAACGATTTCTTCTATCGCGGTGCTTCCTTTCCAGAATTCAGGCGAAGACCAGGAATTGGAATATCTCAGCGATGGTCTAAGCGAAGCGGTGATCCGCCGCGTTTCGCAGATTCCCGGCGTGCGCGTCATGGCCTGGAGCGCCGTGCTGCGCTACAAGGATCGCGACCTCGACCCCCTGGCGGCGGGACGGGATTTGCGGGTACGTTCCATACTCGTCGGGCGCGTGGTCGAAGGCGCGGACAGCGTGAGCCTGAGCGTAGAGCTGGTCGATGCGGATTCGGGGTGGCGGCTATGGGGCGAAGAGTACCGGCGCGGCCGAGGCGAAGTTCACACCGTTTCAGACGAAATCGCCCGCCAAATCGCGGTGCAATTGCAGCCCCAGGCCAAACCGGCCGAAGGCCGGCACTGGCCCCAGCAGCACACCGCGAACGCGGACGCGTTTTCGGATTATTTGAAAGGGCGCTACCACTGGCACAAACTTTCCGCCGATGGACTGAAGAAAAGCGTTTCGTACTTCGAACTCGCCATCGCCAAGGATCCGAATTTTGCGCTGGCCCATTCGGCGCTAGCTGACGCGTATGTACTGTTTGCGTTTGTATCGCTGCCTCCTCGGGAAGCGCTGGAGCGAGCCCGGGAGGCGGCCCAGCGTGCGTTGAAAATTGACGAGCGGTTGGCGGACGCGCACGCGTCGTGCGCCACCATTACGAAATTGTATGACTGGAACTGGCCCCAGGCGGAGCGCGAATACCGCCGAGCCCTCGAGCTCGACCCCAATAATGCGATCGCGCGGCGCGGATACGGTTCGCTCTTAGCCGCACTCGGTCGGCCCGAAGAAGCTCTGCTGCAAGTTCGCAAGGCGCAGGAACTTGATCCCACCTCGCTGGTCGTCGGAGTCGAGGCCGTATGGAATTTGTATATGGCGCGCGAATATGGAATGGCGGTGCAGCAGGCGATGAAGATGGCCGAGATGGAGCCGGACTTTCCGGCCAGCGGTCACGCCTTGGGCCTCGCCTTGGAGCAACTGGGAAAATGTGACGAGGCCATCGCGTGCCTTACGAAGGTGAGCGAGCGAACGGAAGCGCATCAGGCTCCCATTGCGAGCCTCGCGCATGCCTATGCGCGGTGCGGACGGACCAAAGATGCGCAAGCGATTGTCGATGAACTTGCCGGCGATGCGACGAAACGATACGTGGCGCCCTATTTATTTGCCGTGATTCACGCCGGCCTCGGAGAGCGCGAGAAGTCCCTGGCCTGGCTGGAGCGGGGATATGACCTGCATGATGTTTGGATGGTGTGGCTAAATCGCGACCCACGATTTGATTTGCTGCGAGTTGAGCCGCGGTTTCAGAATTTGCTGCGCCGAATGAATTTTGCGGCGTAGTCGCATCGAAAATTCGCAGCAGCTTCTTCGTCGTTCGAACTTGGATTACGGCAATTCGATTTCTCCTCTCCAGTAAATACTGCGCTTGCGGGAAATCGACCCTTTTACCTTGACCCAACTCGTAAGCTACTGACCATCATGGAGTGAAATGGTACTGGTAGCGGTACCGGGAATCGAACCCGGGTTTTCAGGTTGAGAACCTGACGTCCTAGACCCCTAGACGATACCGCCACTGAAGGACAACTGACGCGCTGAGCACCGGCGTTCGTCAACGGCTTGATCGCTCGGCGTCGCAGGTGATGCGAAATTATACCATCGTAACCCGCATCTTTATTCTTCGGATCACGCCACTGCCTAAGCCCCGCACTTACCCGGGGCCCGGCGCCAACTCTTGTTTGTAAACGCAGCTGGTTTCTTCAGAACGCGAAACGAACGCCGATGGTCGGAGCAAAGTTGCTGTTGTGGTTGTAGCGGACGCCGGGACCATGCGGAATCGCAATCGCCAGCCCGCCGGTCACGTAGGAATACGCCAGCCCGCCAAACACATCGAAACGTTTGGTTAGATGATGATCCGCATAGAGCGATGTCTCATTGAGGCTTCCCGCGCACGAAGCGCGGAAACCGGCTGACGCCGAGCACTCCGGCGGAATACGGAAGTCGTTCTGCCGCTGTTGATACCAGGCGAAAGTCACGTCGGTTTTGGGGTCGACCGCGTATTTCGCACCGGCCCACCAGATGTTCACCAACTTCTCCGAATCAAGATTGTTGTCTTCGACCGAACTCAAGACATAACCGCCCTGGTCCGACGCGCCCACCCCCAGCGGGTTCGACGGGTTGTTCTGCCAGATGTATTCGTAGCCGGCATAGAACCTGAACCGGTTCCACTTATATTTGACCGCTAACATCATGGCGTTGTTGTCGGTCACGATGCCATTCAGGGTGTTGGTCGTGGGGATCAGATTTTCCCCGGTGATCGGGTTGGTATTGATGCTGTTGGTGGTCGATTGAAATGGATCCGTCGGACTCTGCGGCCCCAGCAAGGGGTTCAATACGCTGATCGCCTGGTTGTAATGTTGATAGACGAAATCGGCGGAGAATTTTTCGTTGCCTCCGCCGACATCGAATCCATAGGCGTTGTTGTGCGCCGATTCCGGCGTGCAGACGGAGGTGGGCGTGCCGGAAATCGGGCCGGCAGACCACACCGTCGCGGACGAGAAGCACCCGCCGGAACCGTCGGCGAATTTATACATCATGCCGAAATGGACCGGCCCATACGTCAGGCGATACTTCACCGCGGTGTCCCAACGGCTGTTCTCCGTGTCGCCGCCCCCAGCCAGCGTGCCGTTATACCCGATGTACGAAAAGGCATACGAGCCGCCGGCCGGATCGTACTGCAGCATCGCATCGGTACCGAGCGAGCGCTGCCGGCCAAAAGTCAGCGTGCCGTAATGATCGGACGAAACCCCGCCATAATATTCGTCGTTGAAGGGCTGACCGGCGCGCGCGCCGTCGATGGCGTACGAGTAGGCGGCCCGAGGCAGGCCGTTGTTGATGAACTGGGTGGCCGAGGCGTTGGCCAGCAGGCCGGATTGCGGATTGAGGCCGGTTGAACCGTTGAACACCACGTACCAGCCCGGCGCAAACTGTTCCTTGCCCCGGATGCCGATACCCGTCTGCTGCAGGTTGTTCGGCGCCAGGACGAATCGCGACCCACGGGCGTTGCGGTTCACCAGCGATGCGCCTTCATAGTTGTAGCCGTTTTCGGGCAATCCGTGGCTCACCCAGCCGACGCCCACGTCATACGCGCCGTACACCGTGATGCCGTGCCAGGTCAGCGTGCAATCGGTGGTCAAGAATTCGTGGCCGCTGGTGCAGGGGTCGGGCGCGGTCGAAACTGCCCGCGTATCCAGCACCCGGACTTGATTGAGCGCGACCGTCTCGGTGCCGTTAACGGTGACCGAGTCGACGTCAGCGATCTTGAAGCCGGTGGCCGTAAATTTCAGGCGATACTCACCGGCGGGCAGCGCCGAGAAGCGGAAGACGCCATCCGGACCGGTTTTTTCCTCGCGCGCATCGCCCGTGCCCCGATTCGTGGCCGTAACCGAAACGTTTTCCAGCGGATGAGCCACTTTGTCGGTCACCTTGCCGGTGATCGCGCCGCTCGCGGCCGTTTGCGCCTGAGACCCAGTAGGGCACAGGAATAAAATGGCGAAGCCTGCCAAAACCAAAATTGCCAAGATCCATCGCCCACCCTGCGTGTTTATCGCCATTTCATCTGGAATCAACAATGATCGCAAACGTGAGAAATATCCCGGGAAAATACGGCTCATACCAGCCCCCTTCGATGAAGTCGAACCATGCACGCACGGTTTTAACCGCGAGGCGCGTTCGCAGCAGGTACGTTTTAATACGCTTAAGATTGTTAAGTCAAACCGAATAACGACGAAAAATGGAATGTGTTGTCATCTGCGATGTCAAAGCGGAAGGCTGCGTGGGGGGCTTCTTCTCTTAGCTTTTGATGATCATGATCTCGGTGGACTTGATCAGCGCCGCGGCGGTATCGCCGACTTTCAAGCGCAGTTCTCGCACCGCATCCGCGGTAATTATCGAAGTGATGTGCTGCCCGCCAATCGACAGCCGGATCTGCGCCATCAGGCCGTCGATCTTGATTTCCGTGACCCGGCCGACCAGCTGATTCCTGCCGCTGATCCGCCGGTAATTGTCGCGCCGTTCGCTCACCGGGCCGCGCGCGGACTTCATATGCAGAAACTTGTCCAGTTCCGTCTCCGGAACTCGGTGATGCCCGCCAGCCGTCTTGATCGTCCGAATCTTTTTCTTGTAGATCCACTGCTTTAAGGTTGGATAACTGACGCCCAGAACCTTGGCGGCGTCGCGAGGAAGTAGAAGTGTGGTTGGTTTCATGGTGAGCATCACCCGACTAGACTGTGATCATATTCCGATTCTCGGTTTCCCGCAGCGCCTTTTGCCATTTCGGCCGCGAGCAAAAAGAAGGGCGTCCTCGCATCAAGGACGCCCTTAATCTTGCGTCCGTTATTGCAGTGATCCAACCTGATAATTCAGTGCCGACAATTCCGCCTCGTAATCATATTTTGCGCTGGTCGCCGCGATTTGGGCCTGGGTTTCGTTGAGTTGTGATTGACTGAGTTCAATGATTGAGCTCAATCCGAGTTTGTATCTCTCCTGCGCGAGATTCAAGGCGAGATTCGCTTGATTGAGCAACTGTTGGGTGACCGCAAGGCGCTGATAGCCTGAGTTGGCGTTGAGCCACGCTTTTCGTACCTCACGAACCACCGAGTTTTGGAGATCGCGAAGATACTGCTGCTGAGCGCTGGCTTGCGCGTTCGCTTCTGCGTGAAGCGCGTTGAATTGGCGACCGTTGAAGATGGGGATGTTTACGTTGAACCCGGCGGCGGCGTAGCGTGGTTGGAGCGTATCTTCGCGGTAAGGCGCCAAACCGGCGGTGGCGACGGCGCTGATCGTCGGAAGCCACAGATCGCGTTCGGCGGTCGCGTAACTCTGCGCGGAGTTCAGATCGAGCTGTTGGCTGATGATTTCCGGACGATTGTGCATCGCCTGTTGCAACAACGCCGAAAGATCGTCCGGCGGTTGTGACGGCAGCGGTTCCTCGGCGAGATCAAAAGTCTTCTGATCCGCAAAGCCCAGGGCGTAGGAAAGTTCCGCGAACGACGTCTGCACATCATTCTGCGCCTGAACTAACAGCAGTTGGGCCTGCGCCAAATCCACATTCGCAAAACTCACGTCCAAGCCGGATCGAAGGCTATTTTTTTGCAATTCGGTGATCTGGTCGGAAACAAGCTGACGGTCTTTGACTGTTTCCTGCGCCACTTGCAGCACGGCCTTCGCTTTCAATGAGTTGTAGTAAGCCGAGTCGACCCGAAGAAGGATATCGGCGCGGCTGGTCGTGATGTTTTCCTCTTCGGCTTTGGCGTGCAGATTTGAACTCTTCACGAGTTCGTGTGTGCGACCGAAATTTGTGACGAGTTGATCGACTGTCACCCCTTCCGAAAATCGATTGTAGATGATCGAGTTGGTCAGCGACCCGGCCGTGATCCGGCTGTCGTTTTCCGCCTTGACGCCGGTCGCGCTACCGTAGGCGTGAGGATAGTAATCGGATTGTGCTTCGGTTACTTTCGCTTTCGCCTCCGCCGCTAGATAGGTTGCGGCCTGAATTTGCGGATGGTTTTGAATCGCGGTGCGCTCGGCGTCCTGCAGCGTGAGCCGTTGCGAGGCAGGCGCCGAGGGCTGCGGCAACGGAGCCGGCTGATCCGCGGGCTTTACTTGTGCGGAGACTTGTATTCCGCACGCGCCGATAAAGAAGAAAATCGCGAAGATCATGAAAGTTCGGCAGCGCATCAATGTGCCCCCTCAGCAATGAGCCGTGCGCTCGCTTCAGCGCGACGGCGATACATCAGTAGATACGCCGCAGGAACTACGAAGATCGTCAGAACAATGGAAGTGAGAAGCCCGCCAATGATCACCCGCGCGAGCGGGGCATACGCTTCGCTCCCCGTTTCCAGTTTAAAGGCCATCGGCAAAAGCCCGACGACGGTAGCAAGGGATGTCATCAGAATTGGACGGAGACGAATGCGGCAAGCCTGAACGACAGCTTCCCGTAAATTGTGGCCCTGACCGCGCAAGACGTTCGCAAAATCGACGATCAAGATGCTATTCGAAACAACCATCCCCTGCAGCATGACGATGCCCATGAGCGACTGAATATTCAGAGTCGTTCCGGTGAGCGCAAGGGTCAAGACTGCGCCGACGAGCCCGGTAGGAACCGCGAGCACGATCAGGAACGGATCGACGAAGGAAGAAAACTGCGCGACCAGGATGAGGTAAACCAACAGAACGGCGAGGAAAAGTCCGAGCCCGAAACTCTTGAACGACGACTGCATGGTGAGCACCAGACCACGGATATTCACTCGCGTGCTGGGGGGCAATTTCGTATTTTCAATGATCCTCGAAATTTCCTTCTGAGGACCGCCGATGTCCTCGCCGTTAGGCGCGACATAGATGTCGATTGTCCGTTGCAACTGATAATGGTCGACCTCGGTAGGCGTGAGAATCGGAACCACGTCGGCTACCTGATTCAGATAGGTGGGCATTTTGAGTTTGGCCGAATGTAGCGGCATCGCTTTTAAGTCTTCTATGGACTTCACCTGATTTTCCGGATACTGCACTGTCACAAGATAATTATTTCCGTTCTTGGGATCGACCCAGTAGCTGGGAGCAATCATCACGTCTGATGTGAGCGCGGTAATCAGGTTGTCGATGACCTCTTTCGGGCTCAGGCCGAGCTCGGCAGCGCGATCACGGTTCACGTTCACTTCGAGCGCGGGATAGTCCATATCCTGCGGAATGTAGACATCGGAAACACCTCGCGAGGCCTTGATCTGGCGCGCAAGGTCTTGGGCGATGCGATCGTCGGTCTTCAGATCCATGCCGCTGACCTGCACGTCAATGGGTGCCGGCATGCCTTGATTTAGAACCGCATCGACCAATCCTCCCGATTGGAAGTAGGTGCGGAGTTGAGGAAGCTGGACCGCAATTCGGCGGCGCACCTCGTCCATGTACACGAAGCTGCTGACTTTATGATCCTCATTCAAACCTACCTGAACAAACGCCGTGTGCATCCCAGAATTCGGTGTGAACAACGCGGACAGATCCGCCATCAAGCCAATGTTCGAGACCACAGTGTTCAAATCGCCGGGTTTCACCACTTGGCGGACAATCTCTTCCACCTGCTTGATGTAATCGTTGGTGATTTCAATCCGCGTGCCCGTCGGAGCCTTGACGTTGATCACAAATTGCCCAGCGTCCGACCGCGGAAAGAAGGAGACACCGACGAAGGGAATGAGAACAAAACTCAGGGCGAAGACGCCCGCAAAAACGAAGAGCGCCTCGCGCGGACGGTCCAATGTTTTTTCCACGTATTTCTCGTACACGTTCAGCATCTTCTCGAATCGTGCGTTGAAGCCGCTGTGGAACCTCGCCCCCCAGGATGGCTTTGTTTCAGGAGTGCCCGGGACTTGGTGGTGAGCCGGCTTCAGGAAGTACGCGCAGAACAGGGGAACGACCGTAACGGCGTCGAAGTACGAAGCGCACAGCGCGAGAACAACCGCGAGCGCCAGCGCGGAGAACAGATACTTGCTGACGCCGAAAAGCAGTGTCACGGGGAAGAACACTACGACGGCGACGAGCATGATAGCCAGCACGGCTAGCGCGACCTCGTTTGCGCCCTTCACCGCGGCTTCTTTTGGATCTTCGCCTAATTCGATATGACGATAAATATTTTCGATTACCACGACCGAATCGTCGATCAACCGGGAGAAGGCCAGCGCCAGTCCGCTGAGCACCATACTGTTAATCGTCTTGTCCATGGAATGCAGGACAAAAAAAGTGATCATCACCGAGAGCGGAATGGAAAGAAAAACGGCGGCGGTTGCTCGCATGCTTCCAAGAAACAGAAGGATCATCACGGCCGTGAGGAAGAGACCGATGCCGCCTTCACGTAAAACCGTAGAAATCGCTTGTTTCACGAAAAGCGATTGGTCGAATACAACGTGCGCATGCATTTGCGAAGGAATATCGCGGAGCATCGTAATTGCTTTCTTGATGCCGTTCACAACCACGATGGTGTTGGTGTCGCCTCCTTGCTTCAGAATGGGCGCATAGACCGATTTCTGCCCGTTGACTCGCACGATGTTGTATTGCAAGTAGGAACCGTCCACGGCTTTGCCGACATCCGAAATGAATACCGATTTCTCACCTTCAGTCTTTAGCGGCACCTGATTTAGGGCATCGGCGTTCAACACTTGGGCGTTGGTATAAATGTTGTAATCGAGTGGTCCCAAACGCACGTCCCCCGCGGGAAGAATCAAATTCGATTCATTCATGGCCCGAACGACGTCCATAGGACTCAGATCATGAGCCTGCAACTTCAGCGGGTCGACGTAAACCATGATCTGCCGGTATTTGCCACCGTAGGGAGGCGGTACCGTGGCGCCCGGAACGCCCGCAATCTGGTTTCGAATCTGGAATTGGAGGTAATCGTGAAGCTGTGTTTCGTTGAGCCCTTGACCGTCTACCGTGAGAAGGCAAACGGGCAAGCTGGACGCGTCTACCTTCATTACAACGGGGGGGAGCGTTCCTTCGGGAAGTCGCCGCAAGTCGGCCATCGCAAGGTTAGAAATGTTCGTGACGTCGGCATTTGCATCGGTGCCTGGCTGGAAATAAACCTTGATCAGGCTCACGCCGGCCATCGATCTTGATTCCATATGATCGATACCGCTTCCGAGCGTGAAGAACCTCTCGAATGTGTCGGTGATGTCAGCCTCGATCTGCTCTGGTGGCATGCCGTTATAGAAAGTTGCCACCAGCACGACGGGAATGTTGATTGGGGGGAACATGTCCACGGGCATTTGAGCCAGGCTGGTAACGCCCAGCACGCAAATGAAAAGACAAACGACGATGATGAAATATGGATGACGGATCGCGAATGTTGGCATCTGGGGTCTACTCCATACCTGGGGCGGCGACGAGCTGGGGCGCGACCAATTGGCCTTCTTTGAACTGATTCTGCTCGCCGAACACGATGGTGTCGCCTTCGCCCAATCCGGAGAGCACCTCGGCATCGGTAGCGGTCATCAGGCCAACCTTCACCTCCCGTTTCTCGAGATGATTTGTCGAATTTACGATCAGAACCGTGCCTTGGCCGGTTCCCGTGGACTGGATAGCCTGGACCGGAACGGTGAGCACGTTTGAAACAGCATGCAACGGGATCTTGACTCCCGCGTACATCCCCGGCACTAGCTCGTAATTCGCATTTGGCACCGTGACTTCCGTGTGCATCGTTCGTGTCGTCGGGTCGATCTGATCCGAAAACCGGGCGATCTTGCCCGAGAATGTTTTCTTCAGAGCGGATACCTCAACTTCTACCTGTTCACCGTCGCGAATGTCCGCTACGGCCCGTTCCGGCACCGGAATCACAAGCCGGAGTAAATCGTTTTGGGAGAGCCGGCAGAGGGCTGACTGATCTTTTGCCGAAGAAGTTCCGGCAGGGAGCAGTGCGCCGGTGTAGGCGTAAATCTGAGTGACCACGCCATCGAAGGGCGCGGTCATGCGAGCGTACGCAAAAATCGCTTTGTCTTTCTCCAGCGCCGCTTTGGAAGCGAGCAGAGCCTGCTCGGAGGCGGCCAACGCGTCCTTCGAGGACGAGACTCCAGCGCTGGCCTCCAAGTCTTTTCCTTGGGCCACGTCAATTTCTTGTTGCGCGACAAGTTCGGGCCTCGATTTCTGAACGTCCGCGAGCCGCTTATAAGTCACGTGCGCTACGTTGTACGCGGATTCAGCCCGGCTTTGTTCTTCTCGTGCGCGCGAGACGTCCTGGTCCGCACGGCGGACGGCCGCTTCATCCTGGAGCAACTGCTGTTGTAATTCAGGGATTTCCAGAACCGCCAAGAGTTGGCCTTGCCTTACATGAGTTCCCCAGTCCACATAGAGCTTTTGGATGTAACCGGAAACCTTGGCGTACACGTCGATTTCCTGGAACGGAAGAAATTCCGAAGAAATCTCAAGGGTGCTGGCAAGACTCTTGCGTTGAACTTTCACTACCGCGATCCGGGGAAGGTTAGCCGGATCTCCCGCGTCGGCCATGTGGTGGTCGCCGCAACCAGCCGTGAGCGCAGACAGAAGAATCACCAAGGCCATCGAGCGGTGGATGGCGGATTTAAGGTTCACGATTTCAGCTCCTTAACCTTTTGGCTTAGCATGCCGATTGAAAAATCCTGGGACCGGCACAACGCGATCAGCTCTTTACGTTTGGCGGCAAGCTCGAAAGCCTTCGCGGGGACTTGATTGGCGATTTCGCGGGGAATGGTTTGCACCCCATGTAAATCGCCCTGAATGAGATCGCCGGGATTCACGGTAAGACCCGCAATTTCGACGGACCCGCCAAAATCGAACGGGTGGGCGTAGGCGTGCGATATCGAAATATTTCCAGCGAACATTTGAAACCCCGTTTGGCGGACTTCCGGCAGATCGCGGACGGCGCCATTCGTTACCACCCCGACGCATCCGAGGGCGAGCAGAATGTTGGTGTGAACCTCTCCGATGAGCGCGCCGCGACCAGGTGGCGTATCGATGTCTTCGATCACCACAACTCGGGGGTGTGGAATTTTGGCGATAGACGCCCACCAATCTCCACGGTCGTAGTAGCCGTAATACCTGCCTCCCTCCATCGGCGGATCCGAGCTACGAATTCGGGCGGTCGCAGCGTATCCTACGATCGGCGGCAGGTCGTCGAAGATGCAACGCAATCTGGAATCGGAAAATCCTTTATTGTGCAGCCGAACGCCGAACGTCTCGATGGCGCTGGCAACCAAACAAGTACTGAACGAGCGCAACTGTTCTAACTGCACAGGGGCAAGCGGTTCTGCGAGCATGGAAACTCCTCTGCCGTGCCGTTCTTAGAGTGACAAACGGGAGATTATCGCTCTAACCAGATTCAGTAATTTTCAGCTGTTTTGAACGAATGGACGGACTACGGGCAGGAACGGCGGCGATCGATGCCGTAGCGAGAGGGTTACAGCAATCGAACGATACTCAATAACGTTTGATTCCACCGCCCGAACCGAAGTGGAAGGATAAGGCGGAATGAACGAGGGCACTTGCATAACACGCGACCGATCAGCGACCGCCGGAAGCGGGGTCATTTTCATCTTACTGGAGATATTCAGGTAGTGGTCTGGGACGAATCGCGGACTGTACTGACTCTTTTTGGCTAAAGTAACAAATCCGGTGATCGCTACGAGCAGCAACGCCACACCAAGGCGGACGTAAAGGATCCGCAGTTCCCGCTGGCGATGCGTTGATTTGCTCTCGACGTCCATGGAAGCCTTCGCTCTAGCCCCTAGCATCTTGCGAGAATCAGATTCAGAAAGCAAGAATCACCAACCTGCCTGCGTCGGCCCCCTTACCCCCGATTGAGAGCGCTTGACAGACAAACTGGTGCTATCTGCCGCGAGAACACAAGGTTCTGTGCTCTCCGGGGTCGCGAATTTCTGAATCATTGCTCGAGCTCGATGAATTCGCGCCTTTACCGTGCCCTCTCGAATACCGAGCCTTTAGCTGCATCCGCTACGTTTAATTCCTTGATCTTGCAAAGCAAGACGACGTAGAGCTCGTCCGGCTAGGCGGTCATCTTAGTCCTATGTCTGAATTTCGCCGGAGGTCAGGTTCATTCTCGGCGCCGCGCCACAAAAAAGGGCGTCCCCGTTACGAGGACGCCCTTAATCTCAACTATCTTTCGGCCTAAGTGAATTCCAGCGGCGGCGAAGATCTCGCCGCCCCCGGTTGGCGCCTAGGGCAGGTAGTAGCGGAACGAAGTGAACAACATGTTGTCCAGCGCGCGCGGCGCGGCCGTCGAACCCGCCGTCGAGCCCACTCCAGACCAGGTGTTCTTCGTCACGTACGAATATTGCACCCCGAACTGCATGCGGCCCATCGGCCCGCTATAGAAGCGGTACCAGAAGCCCAGCGTGCCTTCCAGGATGTTGCGGGTGTCGCCGTCGCAGTTCGAGAGCGCGCCCGGAATGAATCCGTTCGAGCCCAAAACTGCGGTGGTGTTGGTCGTCGCGCCCGGCGCGGCGATCGGCAGGGTTTCCACTGCGCAGCCATCATCGCGGCGTGCGAAGTTTCCGTATCCGGTCTTCCCGCTGTTGAACGTCGTGCGGCCGTCGTATTCGCCGCCCACGTACGCGTAGATGTCCAGCTTCGGCGTCGCGTGGAATTCGAGCGTTCCCAGCGCTTGGTAGTTGCGGATCAAAGCCAGCGTTCCGTCCGGACGCACCGTCGCATCCGCCAGACCCGCTGTCCCGTAACGGCCAATGCCGTCGCCGCCCACGACCTTCAGTCCTACGTCCAAGTGCTTGCCGAGCGAAACACGACCGCTGGCGCCGATGCCGCCGCCGGTCCGTGAATCGTTGAACGCACCCGAGGTTGCCTGCGTCGAGCCTGTCAGCGCGCAATCAACCGCCGGTGCCACTACCGTCGGCAGCACACCGCCGGCTCCGTCGGGGAACACGAGATTGATCGCGCCGTGAGCCGCAAAGCACGGATACACGCGATCGCGGAAAGTGCTGACCAACCCGAAGACCTCGAAGTGTCCGAATTTCGGATCGACCGTTGCCTTGAAGACAAAATCAGGCGTCTTGTTATAGGCGTACGTGCCGGTCGGGTTGTACAAACCGCCGCTGATGCCCGGCGCGCCGACCAGGAAGTTGTTGAACGTCGAGGTGGTCGTGATCGGTACTGCAACGCTCGTCACGCCGTCCGTGATCGTGGTCGTGGTGGTCGCCGGAATCACGCTCGTCGGGTTCCCGTGAACCGTCAGGGTCGTGTTCGACGCTTCCACCGAAGCCGCCAGCGTGAACTTCACGCCCTCGCCAAAGGTCTTCGAAACACGCAGTGCCTCTTGCCTGGCCCAATCGAACCCTACCGTGTACTGCGGATCGATCGTCATCGGCAGCGCTTCCGAGCGATTGTCCGTTCCCTTCTTCGTTTCGGTGACTAGGCTCCACATCTGGCCGCCGGTGATCTGGAAGCCGTTGTCCCAATGCGCCTGTCCCCATCCCTGACGAATTCTCAGGACGTAGCTGTTGCTCTCGTTGTCGTTCGAAGTGATGCCCGCGCCGAGGAAGTCGGTCTCGACGTAGCCGCTCAGCTTGACGTTAGCCAGCTTGCCTTCCGCCAGCATGCTCAAACGCGACTGACGTGCGCTCGCGTTCCACTCTGTCGTTTGTCCGCCCGGATTTCCCGGGAACGGAATGCTGTTTAACGGCGTGTTGATGTCGCCGCCCGTCGCCTTGTTGCGGAACACGGTTTCAGCCGCCAGGAACCCGCCCGGGGTGATCGTGATTCCCTTGAACCGAATCGCCACCGGATTGTCCGGACCAGGCGCCTGACCGTCCGCGGTGCCGATGATCCCATTTCCAAACGCGCGGCTCGGAGGAGCGACAGCGGAAGACGTATCGACCGGAGTGCTGGCGGCCTTCAACTCTTCTTCCATCATTTCCATTTTCTGCTGTTGCGCTTTCATCAGATCGTTCTGCATCTGAATCTCGCGGGCCTGCGCGGCCAGCAGTTCGCGAACCTGCTGCAATTCGCTTTCGACCGCCGTGGTGCCCGGAGTCGCCGTGGTCGAGGTTGTAGTCGATGTTGCGGTCGGCTTCGTGTCGCCTGTTTTGTCGCCTTTGTCCGTGCCAGCCGTTTTCGCCGTGTCTTTGTCGTTATCTCCCGGCCCACTCGTGCGGGCCATGACCGGAGTCACGACCAGCCCAAAGGCCAGCAAAGATGCTGCTAATCCTCGCATTCCTTCCTCCTTGAATTAACCACCGATTGCTTTGAGATCGAACCGAAGCCCCAGCGAACTTCGCCAAACAAAATCTCGTCTTGCGGGACGGCTCTACGGCGGCCCAGAATTCCACTTCGACCACCAGATTTCCGTCCATATAAACGGATTTAAATTCAATAATTTCCTTGCGATTTTTCCGCGGCTGACTCGCCATGAACGAGCCGACACGCGTGGCGAAGTTGGCACCTTATTCGCACCGCTTGAACCGCCCGTGACTGCAATGTTAATTGTGTGTTACTACGTTGTTGGCTGATTCCTAAGGACTTATTCGTGGAGCGGGGGTTTCTCGAGGGGTTGTGCCAATTCAGGCTGCACGCCTAAAACTAGCCAGCCACGGCCTTTCCTGACGTGGGGGACTCCAGCAGGACCGGCAATATCCGCCGGTACCGCCGAATGCTGAAAAAACGATGACGACACGGGTCGCAACGGTAGGCCGGAAATCCCAGCCAGCGCTTCAACGTAATCATCGTGCCGTCTTCCACTCGCTCGCGCGAAATATGTTCCAGGTCAAAATTGCCGCAGCGCGGGCAGTGCGCATAGGCTTGATACCGGGTAGCGACACGCCAAGCGTAGAATCGTTTGTCGCAGGCGTGGCAGCGCCACGGCCGCAGCCCACTCATGGTATTTACAAAATCTAAAGCCCCATCGCGATGCGATCGGAAGCAATCCACGCTACGGCATTGCGGACAAATCATCGGGCTCCACGTTCCTTGATCTTCAGTCTGCGCAGGATAGCGAAAACGGCACTCGTCGGCAAGCCTGTGCTCCAATTGGGAACATCTCCCTCATCAATCGTAGACTTCCCGCCGTGCCTCAGCCATAATTTCGGACTGATGACGCGGCCATCAGCCCGTCCTAGGAGGTATCGATGAGTTCGACCCCGAACACGCCCGGCGAAACGACGACTACTTATATTGAGACCGCAGCTTCGTCACTGCCGCGCTGGGTCACTTTGCTTTTTGTAGTCGCCTTCGCGCTGGTCGCCTATTTGCTCTACGCCGGATACGCTGACCGCCAGGCCGCCCGCAAGGGTATGGATGACGCCGAGCGCAAGACCCAGGCGCTGGCCACTGAATTGGACAAAACGAATTCGCGCATTGCCGATCTGAAAGGCCAGCTCGACGTCACCTCGCAAAAGTTAGGCCTGACGCAGGACGAACTGGCGCAAGCCCGCAGCCTGGCGCAAACCATCAAGAAAGATCAGCAGAAGAGCGACGCGAAGCTGCGTTCCGAAATCGCCGGCGTGCAAGCCGACACTTCCACCAAGATTGGCGAAGTCACCACCGAATTGAGCGGGACCAAGAGCGAAGCCGACGCTACCAAAGCCGACCTCGAAGTCACCAAGACAAAATTGCAGAGCACCGTCGGCGACCTCGGCGTGCAGAGTGGCTTGATCGCGCGCAACCATGATGAAGTCGAAGAACTCAAACGCCGCGGCGAGCGCGACATCTTCGAATTCGATCTCACCAAATCCAATGCCGGTCCGCAGCACGTCGGTCCGATTCAGGTGCAGCTGAAGAAAGTCGACACCAAGCACTATCGCTACACCGTCAACGTCGTCGCCGACGACAAGACCATCGAAAAGAAGGACAAGACCGTTGGCGAGCCCATTCAGTTCTACGTGAAGGGCGCGCGCGCTCCTTACGAGATCGTCGTGTTCGATCTCTCCAAGGATCAGGCCAAGGGATACTTGAGCACTCCCAAGTCGGCCGGTGCGGCTCCGCCCGCCAGCCCGGCGCCGGGCAATTAGTTTCGCTCGGAGCAATGGTTCGTAGTGATCGCGTGGCGTCCTGATTTTTGGCAGGCCGCCACGCATTTTTTTTGATGCGAGCCTCGGAGCTCTCCCGTGAAGTCAGCCTTGACCAACTTTTTCGTCGTGGCGGTCCTATTTTTCGCCTGCGCCAGTCTGGACGCACCTGACACCGCGACTTGGGGACAGCAATCGCCTGCTTCTGCCCCTGAACATCCACTGCAGGTCACCACTGAAATCGTGAAGCTCGACGCTTCGGTCCTCGACGAGCGTGGCGAACTCGTCGGCGGCTTGCAGCAGAAAAATTTCAGGGTCCTCGACGCCGGCGCTGAGCAGCCCGTCCTTTATTTCGCGCCCACCGACGCGCCGGCGCAAATTCTGGTCATGATCGAAACCGGCCCGGCCGTTTACCTGATTCAAAACGATCACATCGCCGCGCTCGACGCGCTCACCGCCGGCCTCCCGCCCGACGACGAAATCGCGCTAGTTGCCTACAACCAGGTGCCGACCACAATCCTTCCCTTCACCCGCGACCGAGCCTCCCTGACCTCTGTGCTCGGCCAAATTCAATACACGCTCGGCTTCGGCGAATTGAATCTCTTCGATTCCATCTCCGTTGTTCTCGATTCCCTGGCCCCGGCCGCCGGGAAAAAAGCCTTGGTACTTTTGACCACCGGTCTCGATTCCTCTCCCGCTTCGCGCTGGCAAGCCTTGGAGCAAAAGCTGCGCGGGACCGACGTCGTGATTTTCCCCGTCGCCCTCGGCGCCGCGCTGCGTACGCCAGTGAAAAAGAACAAAACCAAAAACAAATCCCTCGCCGAGGACAAACCCGGCGTATTCGCCGAAGCCGACAAAAACCTGCGCTCGCTCGCCGAAATTACCGGTGGCCGCGCGTTTTTCCCCGAATCCGCCGCCGATTTCGTCCCCACCTACCGCGAAATCGCAGCGACCCTGCGTCACCAGTACGTCCTGGGCATCGCCCCCGCGCACGACGGCCAATTTCACCCGCTCAACGTCCAAATTCTGGACGACGCGGGCGCGCCCTATTCCCCCACCGGTAAAAATATTTCCCGCAAGATTTTTGTCCGTCAGGGATATCTGGCACCAACCCCGTAGGTCGTATAATCTAAGGCGCTCGCAGCAGTTCGAATTTCAGGCAGGAGCCCGCATGAATCGGCACGCCCTACTTATTTTCTCGTTGCTCGCCATGATCGCTGGATCGTCTTTGCTCGCCTCCCCCGCGCGCGCCCAAGCTCCTCCAGCACCAAGTCCGCAGTCCGGTGCCGAAGCGCAATTTACTTATGCCGCGCAGATCCCCGCCGTGTTCGCCCACAATCTGATTTTTATTCCGGTGCGAATCAATGGCGGCAACACCTCCATGTTCGAATTGGACTCCTCCGCCCAGTTCACCTCGATCGAACCGGCCCGCGCCAGAGAACTGGGCCTGCCCGTAAGCCCCACCGGCACCGTGATTCACGCCGAATTAACCATGCCCGGACTGCAACTGCGCATCGGCGCCCTTCCAGTCATCGCCCAGAAAAATTTCGCCGAAACTACCGGCCAGCCAGCCCATGGCGTTCTCGGCCGGGATTTCTTCGACCATTCCGTGATCGTCGTCGACTACATTCGCCAGACCGTGCAGGTTTTTGACCCGGCCACCTACACCTATGCCGGGCAGGGCAAGGCTTTCCCCGCTACCGGAACCGGCGGCGCGCCGCTGATTCGCGCCAAAGGCGACATCTCCGGCCGCAAGAGCTTCGACGCTGATTTCGAAATCGACACCGCGCTCGATTCCGCCATCGTCTTCTATCAATCTTTTTTGGATTCCAAGAAAATCTCCGCCGCCCATTTCAAGGCCATCAGCGCTTCCTACCCTGAATTGGATGAAGGCTCCAAAATCCAGGTCGGCCGCATCAAGGAATTTCAAATCGGCGCGTTCAACGTCCTGGAACCGGTCGCGCTATTCTCCCAATCGAATTCGAAATCCGGAGCGAACGCGAAAATCGCCGGCGCCATCGGCGGCGATTTCTTGCGGCGTTTCTCGGTGGTCTTTGACCTGTCCCATCAACGCGTTTATCTCGACCCCAACCTGCAGATCAATCACACCGCGCAAGAAGATATGAGCGGCCTGTCCATCCTGGCCCAAGGCGCTAACCTGAAGACTTTCGAAATCGTGCAAGTGCGCCAGGGCACGCCGGGAGCGGATGCAGGATTGAAAGAAGGAGACGTCATCGCCGGAATCGACGAAGAACCCGCCGCGGATCTCACCCTATCGGCGATTCGTGATTTATTTCGCCAGGTAGGTCACGAATATAAACTACTGATCGACCGTCACGGCCAATCGCAAACCATCACCATAAAAATGCGCAAGCTCGTCTAAATCTGTCACCCGACTCTCTGCGGAGATAAGCGCAGCCCCAAACGAGTCTCTCGTCGCTGACCTCGGGCTCCCGGCTTCGCCACCCACCACAGCACCAGCAGCCGCCTTCCTCGCCTTCGCCGCTACGACACTAGCCGCTGCTTTCCCGGGATCGCACGCCCAGCCCCGTAGAGGCGGCAGAGGTTAGCCCGGCCCGTAAGGGCTGGGAAAGAAAAATGCCTTACGTCCCATTTCCCGCGCGTTTTCTGCGCGAGCCTTCGTCCAGTCCAAGCAACCCTCTCACGCCCATCGCATCGACCGCGGCTCTAGTGCTCGAAATCACGAATGGTCATAGCCATTTCGTGCAACCGCTTGTCGACCTTAGAAAACACTGTATCGGGTTCGTGTTTACCGCTCGGCAATCGCTTCCCCGCATGTGTACCGGTAAGAATCTCAATCCCCTGCTCCACCGTCGCCACCGGATACAAATGAAAACGCCCCTTCGCGACCGCCTCCACCACCTCATCGTGCAACATCAAATCGTCCACGTTCTCCGCCGGAATCAGCACGCCCTGCTTCCCGGTCAATCCCTTCAACTTGCAAACATCATAAAATCCTTCGATTTTCTGGTTCACTCCGCCAATCGGCTGAATATCTCCCTGCTGGTTCACCGAGCCGGTCACCGCCAATTCCTGGCGAATCGGAATTCCCGAAAGCGCGGACAACAACGCATAAATTTCGGTCGAACTCGCGCTGTCGCCATCCACTCCCGAATACGATTGCTCGAAACACAAACTCGCCGAAAGCGCCAAAGGCTTATCCTGCGCGAAAGTCCGCCGCATATATCCCGCGATGATGTGTACGCCTTTATCGTGAAAGCGCCCGCTCAGATTCGCTTCCCGCTCAATATTAATGATCCCGATTTTCCCGGGAGACGTCGCCGCCGTGATCCGCACCGGCTTGCCAAACGCATACCCGCCAATCTCCATCACGCTCAACCCGTTCACCTGGCCAATCCGCGAGCCGGTGGTATCGATGAACAGCAAATTCTGCTCGATCATTTCGCGGATCTTCGTTTCCATCAGATTGTTGCGCTCGATCTTCGAATCGAGCGATTCGCGTATGTCTTTCGCGGTGACCACCTCGCGTTTGTCGTTCCGCGCAATGTACGAAGATTCGCGGGCCAGATCCGCCAGATCGAAGAATCGCGTGGTGATTTTTCCGCGCCGTCCCGCCAGCCGCACGCCATGCTCCAGGATGGCCGCAAACGCGCCGCGGTCAAACGCGCACAGTTTTTCATCGTCGCAGATTTTACGCAGGCGCCCGGCGTATTCGCCGATCACCGCGTCGCTCCACTTCATTTCCTCGTCGAATTCGACGCGCACTTTGAAAATCTTTTTGAAATCTTCTTCGAAATCGTAAAGCAGCTCGTACATGTCGCGGTCGCCGATCAGGATGATTTTCACGTGCACATCGATCGGTTCCGGCTTCATCGTCGCCGTGCTGAACGGAAAAAAGGCATCCACCGGCTGAATCTCCAGCTTCCCGTGATTCAGCGTCCGTTTCAGCGTGCGCCACACTCCCGACTCGGTCAGCGTATCCAGCGCGTACATCACCAGAAACCCGCCGTCGGCGCGCAGCAGCGAACCGCCGCGCAAATCCATGAAGTCCGAATTCCAGCCGCCGCGCGTGTCGTAGCTGCGATGGATCGTGCCGAACAAATTCGCGTAGGTCGGAATGGTCTCGAACACGACCGGACATTTTTCTTTCTCGCCGTGCGCCAGAATCACATTCACGGCATAGACCCGGAACGGATCGCGTTCCGCGCGTTCCACTCGCGGGCCGCCGCCACCTTCCGAGGGCGGCTGGTCTTCTTCGCCTTCCCGTTCCTTGAACGGCTCCAGATTGTCCAGGATGTTGTGCCGCACTTCTTCCAGATATTCCGCAATCGACGTGCTCGGATATTTTTCCTTCAGCTCTTCAATCACGCCGTCCACCAGCACCGAAGCCGCTTCCTGCTCCAGGTAACTCATTTCGCTAGCCAATTCGCGCGAGAGTGAAAGTGTCTTGCGGTAAACCACCGTAAATTCCTGCCGGAACTGGTCGTATTTCCTTTCGAGTTCCTCGGCCGTGGTGCTTTCGAGTTTCCCTTCCTGCACCAGCTTGGGAATTTCTTCGATCGGCACCATCTGCCCTTCAATCAACGGAAAAATTTCCGGAAGAGCCACCGCGCCGACTTGCATCCGGCCCAGCGCGAACTGCTCGCGCGCAATCCGCCGCGTGAAATCGTCCATCAATTCTTTCTCGCGCTGGGTGAACCGCTCCACGATTCGCGTTTTTTGCCGCTGAAACGGTTCGCCTTCGAAAACCTGCGGAATCCGGCGCCGCAGAAAATCAATTCCCGATTCCACTTCCTTCTTAAACGCATTTGCCTGGCCGCGCGGCAGAGTAAGCAATCGCGGACGGTCCGCATTCTTAAAATTGTTCACGTACGCGCGATCCGGGGCCAGTTCGCTTTCCGGACGCATGCCCTCGATCATCCGCACAATCATTCCGCCGCGGCTGGTTCCGGAAAGTCCGCAGACGAAAAGGTTGTAGCCCGGCGCAGTCATCTCCACGCCCATGCGCAAAGCGCGCAAAGCACGCTCCTGCCCCGGATCGCCCGTCGATGGCGAAACCTCGGCCGTGGTTTCAAACGGAATTCGCGACGGATCGCAGCGCCAGCGCAGTTTCTCCGGCGGCAATCCCGCGTGCAGCGGGCCGCTGCGTTTCACTTCGATCTTTTTTGGTTTGGAGTTCTTGCTCATCCGCAGCTTCCGAAGCGCGCTACTCTAGCACGACGCGGTTTTGATCCGCAGCAGCTTCGCCCGAATTGTTTCCAGCCCGCGCTTCCGGCACGTACAAATCCAGCAGGCTCGCACCGGTCGCCACAATAATCGGTCCGACGATCACGCCTAGCAATCCGAAAACGGCAATCCCGCCCAGCACGCTGATGAATACCACCAGGCCGCCCATTTCGGCGCGCCCGCTGATGACCCACGGCCGCACTACGTTATCCACCAGTCCTACGACCACGCTGCAAAAAAGAGCCAACGCAATCCCTACGCCGACGTGGCCTTCCGAAATCAAGCTGATCGATGCCGGCAGCCAAATCAGCGCCGACCCGACCAGCGGAATCAGCGAAAAAAATCCCATCATCACGCCCCAGAAAATCGGCGCCGTAATTCCCGCCACCCCAAATGCCAGTCCGCCTAGAATGCCGTGCGCCGCCGCAGCGACCGCGCTCGAGACCACGCTGGCAAAAATCAGGTCGTGCGATTCTTTGATCATCCGGTCGCGGTGCTGGGCCTCGAAAGGCAGGAGCGCCCGCACTCGTTCCATGAACACTTCTCCATCGCGATAAAGATAAAACATCGCCAGCATGGTCACGCTCAGGTGAAAAAGAAACGACGCGGTATTGCGCAGCACGGTTCCCAGTTTGGTGGCGACGAATGTCGCGCCTTGATCGGTGTAGCGACTGAGGATGGTGGCAAGGTTCGCTTGATTCGCATCCGGAAATTTCGATTCGAGTTCCATCCACAACCGGTTGACCCATTCAAAGTGGCCCGTCGCCACCTGCGCCTGCACGTTCTGCACCGCTTGCACGCCCTGGCGCACAAAAGCACCCATTACCAAAATAGTGGGCACGATCAAAATTAACGTGACGCCCAGCGTGCAGATGATGGCCGCGACCGTGGGATTGAAACGCCGCCGCACGCGTTCGTACCAGGGGTAGGACACCACCACAATCACTACCGCCCAGGCCAGCGCCGGCAGGAACGGCTGAAATACTAGAAAAACCAGATAGGCCAGGATCGCTACGATCCCGTAGAACAACATGGTGCCCAAACGCCGCTGCGAACTTATTTCGGTACTCAAGTTTATCGCCTTTGGTGCTTGTTCCACAGACTGATAGTGTTTCTCGGGAGGTTTGTCAACCACGCTTCGTCGCGCCGGGCTGCTCGAGTGCTATCATTTACTTTGCGCCCTGGAGCGCCCATGTCAACCCCCCAAACAAAGTGCCGGCACCAGCGCACCCAGGTCATCGCCAAGGATGACGACGCGCAGTACATCGAATGTCTCGACTGCGGCGAGATTCTCGAAGTGGGTGAACTCCCGGACAAAAACGAGTTCAACGAGTCGCTCTCGGACGCCTGAAGCGCTCGGCCCGCTAAAAGAAAATCCGTTTCGCTGACGCAAATCCCCTAAAGTTTTCTTCCCCGCATTCCTGCTCTGGGAGTAGAATCCCTCGAAACTACAGAATAGGTTCCAGTTCCTGGGAGGTTCCATGCGAATCGTCCTCTGTCTCGCCGCGCTTGTCGCGATTTCTGGTCTTTCCGTCGCGGCGCAAGATCAAAAGCCCGCCGCGCCCGCCGCCGAATCTAAAATGCCGCCCGAAGCGGCGAAGGTTCCGAACCCGGTAAAGCCCACTGCGGCGTCACTCGCTGCCGGCAAGAAAATTTATGGATACGATTGCGCAATGTGCCACGGAAAAGACGGCGACGGCAAAGGCGACCTCGCGGCGGACATGAAAGTAAAGTTGTTGGACTACACCGATCCTGCCGCGCTGAAGGACAAGACCGACGGCGAATTGTTTTACATCATCAAGAACGGGAAAGGCGAGATGACGGGCGAGGGCGATCGACTGAAGCCCGACGAAATGTGGAACCTGGTCAACTACGTCCGGTCCTTCTCGAAAAATTCTGCAGCGAAACCGAAGGCTCCCACTCCGTAGTCCTGCTCGTAGCATTAGCACGACGGAGCTTCGCGGGTAGCGTGAACCTACCGTGACGCCGCAGTTTGGCGCAGCAGCACCACGTCGCTGTCGTTGTGGGCGCGGAGCAGACCGAGAGTTTTGTTGTCGGCGTTCCAGTGGAAATCAGGAATGAAATCCGATTCAAATTCGGTGACGCGATGCCCCGCGCTTCCATCGACCGGCGAAACCCACAGCGCGTATAGACCATTTTCGCGAATCGGATAGCCGATCGTTTTTCCGTCGGAGGTGTAACGGATCTCTCCGCCCGCACGCGGGTCGCGCGGGATCTCCTTCACCTGCTGCAGACTTTCAAAATCGAGAATCCGAATGACCACCGGACCACCGGTGGTGGGCTGGGTTTGAAACGCAATGTCTTTTCCGTCGGGCGATATATTGACGCAGCCGCAACTGAGCAAGGCGTCGGACAGCTTGGTCGAAGCGCCGCCATCCACCGAAACTTTCTTGGCCAGGAATTTCCCGCCATCGTAGCCGGCGTAAACCAGCCATTTTCCATCGGGCGAACACATCGCCGGTTCATCGTCGGTGCCAGTGGTGATCTGCTTCAAGTTTCCGCCGCTGGCATCCATCCGCCAGATATTCGACGCACTATTTCCGCCGCGAAAAGCTGACGCGAAAATCACATAGCGTCCGTGGTCGCAGGAGATGGGCCCGAAGTTCGGATAGTCGTCGTGCAGTAGCGGTGCACGATTGCTGCCGTCCGCATCCATTCTGAAAATGCCATTTTCCTGCTCGGCCAGAATTTTTCCGTCCGGCGTCCAGGCGAACCAGTTGGTCGGTGGACGGCTGCTGATGGTGGCCGGCTTTCCAGCCTCCTTGGAATCGTAAGGCGCGGTTCGGATGTCTCCGAAGTACTGCGATTGCACGGTCGCGATCGTCTTGCCGTCGGCCGCCAAGCTGATGAGCGGATAGGAGTTGGTATCGTTAGTGATGGCCCGGTAAACGCCGCCAGGATACGAAAACTCGCCGATCTGGGATCGATTGAAGTTCGAATCGCGTCCGGCGGCCGTCACCAAGATGGCGCTTTGATCGGGCAACCACACCGGTGAGATCAGGTTTAGATCCGAGGTCTTAAATGTTTTTTTCTCTCCTGTGGAGGAGTCAAAGAGATCGAGAGCGGACACACCGGCTTCGCTCGCTGTGAATTCGGAGGTCACGATTAATTTGCCGTCGGGCGACCATGACGGCTCGCGCACGCGAGTGCTTTGCTTGGACAATAACTTTTCGCCCGACCCGTCGGCGTTGGCAATCATCACGTCGCCTTCGCCCTCATTGCGCTTATAACGCATGAACACGAAGCGGGCCCGGTCCGGCGAAAAACTGATGTTGCTTCCGATGTCGTGAACGATTCGCTCCGGGTTGCCGCCCAAAACCGGCGCGCGATACAGGCTATACACGCCTTTTTCGGCCTTTTCATCCTTGATGAAGAAGATCGAATTGCCGTCCCGCGAAAAACTGACCGCCTGGTAGCGATCGTCCGACGGCGGAACGATCTGGGTGTTGCTGTTGGTGGGGACGTTGCGGAGCCACAGGCTTTGCTGCCCGTTTTCGCGCTGCACGTTCAGGATGAAGTTCGCGTCCGGAGATATCGCCGCGAGCGAGGCCTTTCCGGTTTCGGTGATGCGGTTTACCGAGAAAGTTTCGAAGGCCGGAGTCTTTCTGGGCGCAACAAACGAATAAATACCGAACGACGCCGCGCCAACTAGAGCGAGAACGATGAGCGCGGTCAACGCTGTTCCGATTTTGTGTTGTCCAGCAACCTGCAGCACGGTCGAAGTAGAGCCGGAATGGGAACTGGTTGGCACCGACTGCGAAGAAGCCTGCGCGGCTTGCGTTCCTGACGATCCCGCCGCGGGAATCGCGGTGCTGCCGGAAACCTGCGCAGAACTGCTGGATGAAATTCGCCCGGAAGAATCGGCTTCGCGGCGCAGGCGCTTCAGATCCGCGCGAATTTCCGCGGCGACCTGGTAACGCATCTCGCGATCTTTCTCGAGCGCCTTCTGCAAAATCTCATCCAGCTTGGGCGGAATTTCAGGGTTGATGCGCGAGGCGGGCGGCGGCACGCGATTCAGCACCGCTTCAAAAATGACCCCGGTCGTTTCGCCCTTAAACGGCAGTACACCGGCGGACATTTCGTACAGCACCGTGCCGAATGAAAAAAGATCGCTGCGGGCGTCGAGTTCCTTGCCGCGGACCTGCTCGGGAGACATATAGGCGACCGTGCCTACGGCGGTGCCGGGGCTGGTGAACATCTCGGCGGAGTCGAGCGTGGCGTGGGCCATGGTGCCCATGCTCTCGCCGACGCCGACGGTTCCGGCCCGTGCAGGGATTAACTTGGCTAAGCCGAAGTCGAGGATCTTGGCGTGGCCGCGGCGGGTGACGAACAGGTTGGCGGGCTTGATGTCGCGGTGAACGATGCCTTGCGAGTGGGCGGCATCGAGCGCGTCGGCAATCTCGATGGCGATATCGAGCAGGCGATCGAGTTCCATCGGCCGGCCGTTGATGGAATGTTTCAGGGTGCTGCCGTCGAGGAATTCCATGGCGATGAAAGCTTTGCCGTGGTCCTCGCCGATGTCGTAGATAGTGCAGATGCTGGGATGGTTCAGAGCCGACGCGGCTTGCGCCTCGCGCTGGAAGCGGCCGAGAGCGAGCGGGTCGCGGGCGACTTCGTCGGGAAGAAACTTGAGGGCGACGAAGCGCTTCAGCCGCGTGTCTTCGGCTTTGTAGACGACACCCATTCCGCCGCCACCTAATTTTTCTACGATGCGGTAGTGCGAGATGATTTGGCCAATCAGGGGGGCGGCGGGCTCGGACATGGACGGTAATTTTAGTTTGCGGGTTCGGGCAAGTCAACGACTCGTAATGGAAAGGCGGCGAGTCGTCTAGCGGATGCCGATTTTTTCGATGATGCGGGTGACGTCGGCGGTGGAGACGTCGTAGAGCGCGTGTTCGTCCTCCTGTTCGAGGCGTTCGCGCAAATATTCGGCAGCAATGTAGCTGGCTTCGCGGTCGGTGAGGTTGCGGCCGACGCGGGTGCGGAAATCGACGAAGCCGGGATGGGCCAGGCCGAGGATTACGCCTTTACCGTCGACGAAGAACTTGCAATCCATGGTGTCACTGTGACGGGTGGCGGTGCCGTTCCAGCAGTGGGAGAAACGGCAGCGGTAGACGTAATCGGTGACTTTCGACGGGACGTCGAAAGCGCCGATGAAATCGCTCATCGCGCCTACGTTCGGAATCCAGGCGACTTGTGTTTTAGCCATGCCGCTCCTTGAGTTTCAGTTTCGGGAGCAATCTTACTTCAAGATTGTCCTCAGGGGCTAAAGCCCCTTTCTTGGGGCAGCGTTATTGTCGGAGCGAAAGCTCCGACCCCCTAAACTTCAAAACCGCTGTGCGACTATTTTCGCGATGCGGCGTCGGACTACAAATCTAACTGCACGCGCGAAACATTTTGGCGCGCGATTATTTTCTGGCGCCGGCCATGGTGGCGGTTTGTCCGGCGTGGCGGTAGCTTTCGACGGCAGCGGCGACGCCGCCACCGGCGGGGACGCGCAGGCCCTGGTCGAGCAGAACCTTTTCGAAGGCTCCCAGGAAAAGCAGGACGTTGGTGTTCTGGTTCGAGTAGCCCATCAGGCCGACGCGCCAGATTTTGCCTTTCACTGCGCCGAAGCCGCCGGCGATCTCGATGTTGAATTCGTCGAGAAGCTGCTGGCGGACTTTGCGGTCGTCGATGCCGGCGGGAATGGTGACGCTGGTCACAGTGACCAGGCGGCCGGCGGGATCGGTGACGAAAAGTTCGAGGCCCATACCTTCGAGGCCGGCGACAAGGGCTTGCTGATTGGTGCGGTGGCGGTCCCAGCGCGCCTCGAGACCCTCCTCGAGCGCGAGGCGCAGCGCTTCGCGCATGGCGAAAATCAGCGAGATGGGCGGAGTGTGGTGATAAGTGCGCTCGCTGCCCCACATGTTCATGATCGGCATAAAGTCGAAATACCAGCTGGCCACGGGGGTTTTGCGCGCTTTGATGACTTCTTCGACGCGGGCGTTGACGGTGATGGGCGCCATTCCTGGCGGCGCGCTCAGCGCTTTTTGCGAGCCGCTGAAACAAATATCGATTTTTTGCTTTTCGACGTTGAGCGGAACACCACCCAGAGTCGCCACCGCGTCAACGACCAGCAAGGCGCCGAGTTCGTCGGCGACTTTGCGGTAGTGGTCCAAATTCTGGACCACGCCGCTGGAGGTTTCGCCGTGAGCGAGGCCGACGAATTTAATTTTTTTGCCTTGGCCCGCGCGGCGGACGTCTTCGGGATCGACGGTTCGGCCGTAGGGCGCTTCGACGCGAATCACTTTCGCGCCGGGGGCGCGGTCGGCGATCACCGCCATGCGTTCGGAGAACCAGCCGTTGGAGCAGATGATACATTCGTCGCCGGGCTCGAGGACGTTCATGACCGAGGCTTCGATGCCGCCCGAGCCGGACGCGGAAATGGGATAGGTGATGCGGTTCTGAGTTTGGAAGACGCGGCGCAGCATGACCTGCACGTCGCCCATCATTTCGGTGAACCACGGATCCATGTGGCCGACGAGCGGAGTGGCCAGGGCGCGGTACACGCGCGGGTCCATGTTGGAGGGTCCGGGAGTGAGCATCAAGCGCGCGGGGGGAAGAAGTTCGCCGAAGTTTTCAGTCATGTTGAGGTTCCTCGCAGTGAATCATACGCCTGAGCAGCGACGGCCGCGACGAGTTCGCGGGGCAGCGGCTGGCTGGCGCGCCAAGGTCTTTGGGAGGACTAGTCTGGCGAAAATGTGGGTGTGCGGTCAACCACCAAAATGGCCGAGGGGAGGCGGAAAAGGGAAATTTGAAGATGGAAAATCGTGGGTGGCGGGGGCCGGATTTGGGGCGCTTTTTGGAAAAGACAAACCGTCTCTTTTGCGGATTAGAAATTGCGGGTGGCGTTTGTTTTGAGGGGTTTACGTTGAATTCTAATTGCTGGTAGCGGATTAGAAATTGCGGGTGGCGGGTGGCCAGGATCCGAGAGGCGCGGAGCGTCGATGACGACGAATGCTGGCGTCCGAAACGCCGGAAATACTGTCGATTAGAAATCATGGCGGACTTTTGTTTTCAGGGGTTTGGAGGTGGTTTCTAATCGCGCGAACTGTCGATTAGAGGCTCTCGCCGCGGCGAGACGTAGGGTAGGAGTCGGGCGAAAACAGCCCTTAAAATGACGATTAGAATTCATGGCTGGAATTTGTTTTCATGAAGTTACGGGGAATTTTAATCGCAAGCGCGACGATTAGAAATTGAGGTGTGGCGGGGCCTGGGAGGATTTGGTCCATTGGACGTGGCGATCGGGGACATTCGGCCGCGCGCAACATGTGTTCGCTCCTCCACCGGGAATTTTGGTGTATCCGGACATGGGGGCGATGCATGATAACACATGAGTATAGTTAGGATGCAAGTACACACGCGGGGGGCAGGCCGATCAAGGTCACGGTAGGCTGATTATTTTTCGACTGCGGGCGCGACCACGTAGACGACGCGGCGTGCCGCACCTCCGGTGCTTAGGACTTGTTGTCCGTTTTGTTCCCGGGCCTTACGGCCCGGGCTAACTTATGCCGCGCCTCCGGCGCTGGTTTTTCTTCGTGGAATTCGTGTCACTGTGCAGAAAGATGATTTTGGGGCTGGGTCGAGAAAGCCGGCTTTTGAGTTATGAGGAAATATAGTTCGGCAAGGGCGATGGGGACAGCGGAGAGCAGCATCAGCCACACGGGTAAATGGGGCATGGTGATGGGCGCAGGCATACGCCATTTGTTGATCATCACTTGCATGGCCTGGTCCCAACGCGATTGGCTCCCGGGAAGGAAAACCGTGAGCAGGATATTGAGCAACGAGAAAGTCACGATGCAAATAGCGAGAATTCGGGCCCAGGGTTTCAGTTTCAACAGTGCGACGCCAGCGGCGAGGTTGGCGAGACCGAGTAACGCGACGATCACATAAGCCCGCCATCCAGAAACAAGAAATCCGAAAAGCAACACAGGCGCGCGATAGAGCAGGCTCAAAGGCATCATCGCCGAGCCAACGAGCAATAGAACCGCGATGACACTGATACTTACAGGCCGTGTGGAGGTAGTTGCTGGTGGTGGAAGGATGAAGGAATCCGCCGGCGTCCCGGGCGGAACGTTGAACGCGGGCGTCGTTGCTGCGGAAAATGCAGGGGCAGGGATGAATCGAGGCACGCGAAATTGGGCACGGATCGAACTAGTGTTGAAGTAATAGAGCCACCAAGCACCGAGCGCCCCCAGCATGCCGTAGAAGATGACCGTGGCAACTTTGACGCCCGACATGATCTGGGCGGTGAATGCAGGGTTGGCGTCGGTTGGCGGAGCGGGAAAATGGATGAAAAACATTACCGATACGGTTCCGATGGCGCCCAGCACGAGCAGCGTGGAGAAAATAAGTTGAGAGATTCTGGACCACTCACGGAGCCTTAGCAGGCCGACGCCGGTCGCAATAGCCCAGAAAGCTGCGCCCGAATAGTAGACCACGGCAAGCAAAAGGAAGGACCTCGGCAGGGCGTAAGATGCCCTGGAGTTGGACATGAGCACGGACATCAAGGCGGTACCGAGCGCCACGAGAACAGTAAAGCCACCGCCAACGAAAGCCAGGACGGCGGTTACGGTAATGCCGGTCGAGCGTCGCATGGTCACCCTGTGGGTTGCGGGGGTATGTATATCAATTGTGGAAGTGAAAGGAAATATGTAAAGGCGAGATTTGATGCGAGCCCATAGTGCGCTGGGGTGTGACGTGGTGGCTGGCGCGGTCACGACGTGGCGTGCCGCGCCTCCGGTGCTTGGGTCTCGTTTTCGTTTTGTTCCCGGGCCTTACGGCCCGGGCTAACTTATGCCGCGCCTGCGGCGTCTGGTTTTTTGTTCGGCGAAGGTGGGTGCTGGTTGGTGCGCGTGAGATGAACGCGCGGGCGGCGGCTGGGTGAGGAGAAATCGAAGAGAGGTCCCTCGTCGGCACGGCAGAGGCGGCCGCGCCTCGCTCGGGATGACAACTTAAACCGAGGCAAAGGCAAAAGCAAAGGCAAAACGCGAAGGATGGGGCGCACCCGGAAAGTCAGCTGCAAAGGTGAATGGCGCACCTTAACGAATGCCGGTACGTCAGCCGAAAAGCAAGTGCAGGGAGAAGCACCACCCGCCGCGATGGTCGTTCTAGTACCGTGTTAACTGATTGGAGGCACAGGGGGTAGCGATTGGGCAACTTGGGTAGCGCGGGGTTGGCGCGGGTTCGCTCGTGGTGCTAAATTCTTGAATAAGCCTCAAAAGACCCCTATGACTGAGATGAAAAGCGCGGTGCCGGCTAAGCCCAAGATTTCGCGGGTGGAGGTGTATTGGCATACGGTCACCTACAAGACGGTGATTTTGTATGGGCTTTTGATTTTGGGGATCTTTTTCTCGCTGACTTATTTTGTGTTTCCGCAGGCGACCAGCGCGATTGCGAAAAAGCTTTCAGAGTCGATGACGCCGAAAGATACGGGGGTGGCGACGATCAACGCGCGGCAGGCGCGGTTCGTGAACCTGGACGGGAAAGTTCAGGTGAAAAAAGTAAATTCGGTGACGTGGGAAAACGCGGACTACCAGATGACGCTGGACAAGGGCGACTTGATCCAGACCGGGTCGGAAGGGGTGGCGCGCATGGCTTTCGCCGACGGGACGACATATACGGCGAAAGGCGATACGCTGGTGACGGTGGAAGAAAATTTGGTGGAGCAGGATCACGCGTCGTCGGTGGGCGTGCACATCACTTCGGGGCAAGTGGACCTGGCGACCGGAACGTGGGAAGTGGCGGGATCGAAGGCGGAAGTATCGTTTGAAAATGCGGTAGCGTCGTTGCAGGCGAACAGCCGCGCGGCGGTGAGCAGCAACCCCGAAACGAAGCAGCAGGAATTTACGGTGGCTTCGGGCAGCGCGCAATTGGCGCGCGGCGCGGAGCATCTGGACATCGGGCAGTGGGAACGCGTAACGTTCCCCACAGGCGGAGCGATTACGAAATCGCAGGTGCTGGCGCCGCCGCAGCTGGTGACGCCGCTGAATCTGCAGCCGATCATCGTGGGAGATCCGAAACGCGATCCGGTGCATTTTTCGTGGAACCCGGTAGCGACGGCGAAGATGTATCAATTTCAGACGAGCACGACGGCGGCCTTCAGCCATCTGGTGCAGGATAAAAAGACCCCGACGGAAAGCGTGGACGTGGTGGGACTGGACCCCGGAGATTATTACTGGCGGGTGCGGGCGATAGACGCGGACGGCAAGACCAGCGACGTGAGCGATTCGTTCAAGTTTTCGCTGGTGGTGCACGGCAAAGAACTGGAAATGCTGCTGGAGATCGATTCGACCGAGCTGCAGGGAAATTTAGTGGAAGTGGTGGGGCGCACCGAACCGGGCGCGGCGTTGATTATCAATGGCGAGCAGGTGGCGAGCATTCAGGGCGACGGGCACTTCCGTCATTTTCTGCCGGCGATGACGAAAGGGAGCCACGAAATTATAATTACGGGGCAGAACCGGCGGGGCGGCACGGCGACGAAGCGAGTGGAAGTAGTCATTCCGTAAGATAATAATATTGAAGGGCAATTTTAATTTTTGCGCCGCCCGCAGCGGCGTTGAAATGGAATCTGGGGGACGCACGACGTGACGAAAAACGGCTACAACATGCGGTCGGTGTTCAGTTTGTTTTCATCCGACCTGGCCATCGATTTGGGGACGGCGAACACGCTGGTGTTCGCGCGGGGCAAAGGGATCGTGGTGAACGAACCCTCGATCGTAGCGATCAACAAAAACAGCGGGGACGTGGTGGCGGTGGGGCGCGAAGCAAAAGACATGCTAGGGCGCACGCCGGGCAACGTGGTGGCGATCAAGCCGATGAAAGATGGCGTGATTGCGGATTTCAAAGTCACCGAAAAGATGCTGACGTATTTTATTCAGAAGGCGCATAACCGGCGGGTGCTGGTGCATCCCCGGATTGTGATCGGCGTGCCGAGCGAAATCACACCAGTGGAAAAGCGAGCGGTGCAGGATTCGGCGTATCGCGCGCGGGCGAGCGAAGTGTATCTGGTGGAGCAGGCCATGGCCGCGGCGATTGGCGCGGGGCTGCCGATCGAAGAGCCGTCGGGAAACATGGTCGTCGATATCGGCGGCGGGACCACGGACATCGCGGTGATTTCGATGAGCGGGATCGTTTATTCGCGGTCGGTGCGGGTGGCCGGAAACGAAATGGACGAAGCGGTGATGCATTATTTGAAGCGCAAATACAATTTGCTGGTGGGCGAGCGGACGGCGGAGCAGATCAAGATCGAGATTGGGTCGGCGTATCCGTTGGAGAAGCCGCTGACGTTGGAAGTAAAGGGGCGGAATTTAATTGAGGGCGTGCCGCGGACGGTGACGATTGATGACAGCGAGATTCGTGAGGCGCTGTCGGAATGTATTTCGACGATTTTGAATGCGATTCGGGTGGCGCTGGAAAGAACGCCGCCGGAATTGTCGGCGGACATCAGCGACCGCGGGATTGTGCTGACTGGCGGCGGGGCGTTGATTAAAAATTTGGACAAGCGGATTCGCGAGGAGACGGGGTTGCCGGTTTCGATCGCGGATGATCCATTGGCTTCGGTCGTTTTGGGGACCGGGAAGATGCTTAGTGACTTCCGGTTGTTGCGGCTGGTTTCGATCGACTGAAGCGGAATTTGGTGGTCGTGCTGCGGGGGCGTGTCGCACCTCCGGCGCTCTGGTGATTTTTGGGCTCGGTGCCCCGGCCCTTACGGGCCGGGCTAACCTCTGCCGCGCCTCCGCGCTGGGTGTCCAGGCAGGGACGGTTTTTGCGAGGACTTCCCGGGGCCGACGCTTGGGGTCGAAGCGGCGGCGGTTTTTTGGGAGGGCTTGCCGACTTCGGCGCAGGGCGTCGAAGCGGGCTGTTTTGGGGGGCTTTGCCGCCTCCGGCGCTTTGGGTCGAAACGTTCCGGTTTCGATCGTTTCGCTTGCGGGTGGGATCACAGATTTACCGCAGAGGGCACAGAGAACCAGAGTGAGGGCACGGAGATTTTGATTGCTGGATTCGAGACTTGAGTTGGATTTTTATTTTTTGCGTTTTCACGCCTGAGACATTTTAGCCATGATTGATCTGATTTTCCGCCGACCCATTTTCCTGCTGGCCATTGTGGTGATGGCGCAGGTGATGCTGCTCGCTTACCAGATTAAGGGCGATCACGATGTGCGGTTGATCCGGTACTGGGCGGTGGCGCTGATTACGCCGATAGAGCGGGTGGGAACCTGGAGCACGTCGAAGGTGGGCGGGGCGTGGAGCGGGTACGTCGGGCTGCATAACGCGCGTTCGGAAAATAACAACATGCACGCGGAGCTGGACCAGCTGCGGATCCGAAACCGCGAATTGGAAAGCCGGGCGGCGGAAGCGGGGCGGCTGGAAGCGATTCTGAAATTCCGCGACGAGCATCCGGAAGCGCAGATGCTGGCGGCGCAGGTGATCGGGTCGAGCGCGGATCCGACTTCGCATACGCTTTTTATCAACCGCGGCGACCGGGACCGGTTGCGGGTGAACCTGAGCGTGATCACCTCGGAAGGAATCGTGGGGAAAATTGTCGAGGTGCTGCCGAACACTTCGCAGGTTTTGCTGATCAACGACAAGGATAGCGGAGTGGGCGCGATGTTTGCGGGGTCGCGGACGCACGGGGTGGTGAAAGGCAGCGGGGACCCCGAGCCGCACATGGAATACGTGGTGAACGACGAGAAAGTGACGCCGGGCGAGGCGATTGTGACGTCGGGCGAGGATCACATTTTTCCCAAGGACCTGCCGATAGGGACCGTGCTGGCGGCGAATCCGGGAAATCCGTTTCAGATTATTCGAGTGCAGACGGCGGCGCGGTTGGACCGGCTGGAAGACGTGATCGTGCTGCTGGGCCAGCAACAATTGACGCCTTTGAAATCCGCGGCGGCGGCGCCGGGCGCGGGTGATTCTTCTTCATCCTCTGCTGCGGCGGCAGGTGCGAATCAAAGCGCGCCGGAAAAATCGACGGCTGCTCGTCAAAATTGATATGAGCTCCGATTACATGCTGAACATGAGCGAGCACTCCGACCGCAACATCGAAGTGCACAAGTTCTACAACGGGGCGATTTTTGCGGTGTGCGTGCTGGCGCTGGTGTTTCAGGCGTTTTTGCACAAGTACGGGCGGTGGTCGGAGCTGATCGACCTGCCGCTATTGGTGACGATTTATTTTGGATTCAGCCGGCGGAATCCGATCAGCGGAATGTTTCTGGGCGGAGTGATCGGCATCGCGCAGGATGCGCTGAGCCACGACAATCCGATCGGGATGTACGGGATTGCGAAGACGATTGTGGGCTACACGGCGTCTTCGATCGGCGGACGGATCGATACGGAGCATCCGGTGAGCCGGTTTGGATTGATTTTCGTGTTTTTTCATTTTCACCAGGCGATACTGGTGATCACGCAGCGGGTGCTGCTGAATCATTCGGCGCGTTTTTTTTCGTGGCAACAGCTGGTAGATTCGCTGGTGACCGCGGCATTTGGCGTGCTGCTTTTCGCGCTGCTCGATCGACTCCGCAGATCTTCGTAAGCCCTTCCGTTTCCAAGTCTCGGTTAACGTGGTACTCGACTGTGCGGATTCCGGCGAAACGCATTTGCCCGGCGGCTCAGCGGAACTGATACACTCCCCGATTCTTACTTATGCTGCTTAACATCATTGCGCCTTTCGGGGTTGTGCTGGTGGCGCTGCTGGTTTGCATGGCGTGCATCATTCGAATACGCAGCCTTCGGCGCAAGGATTATGGAAAGTGGCGTCGCGTGGGCGAAACATTCGTTCTGGTGGTAGTGATTCTTTTCGCGGCGTCGCTGGGAGCGGGAGCTGCGTTCAATGCGGTGGCCAGCCAATATTTTTTCTCACGCCATGCAGCCCCGGGAAAACTTTACGATGCCGGCGGATACAAGATGCATCTGTACTGCACCGGCGAGGGCTCGCCGACGGTGGTGCTGGATGCGGGCCTGGGCAATGATTCACTGATCTGGGCCAACGTGCAGCCCGAACTTTCGAAGATCACGCAGGTTTGTTCCTACGATCGCGCCGGATTCGGTTGGAGCGAGGCGCGACCCGAACCTCGCGACGCCCAGCGGCTCAACGATGAACTGCATGGGCTGCTGAGCGCAGCCGGTGTTACGGGTCCCATCGTTCTGATGGGACATTCGATTTCGGGCTTGTACCTGCGCGATTACGCCACTCGCTACCCGCAGAATTTGTCGGGCCTGGTGTTTGTCGACGGCTCGACGCCGCTTCAAGATGAACGCTTTCCCGCGGAAATTCAGTTAATGGAAAAGCAAGAAATTGTTGAGCTGCGCAAGCTGGAATGGCTTTCGGTTTTGGGCCTACGGCGGGCAATGGGCGGCTGCGCGCCAGAAGAAGGTTTCAGCAAGAGCGCGGCGAAACTGATTGCCGAAGATCAGTGCCGCACTTCGGTGCTGGCGGCTGCGGCGCAGGAGTTCAGCAGCGTTCAGCAGTCCGGCGACGAGACGATACATACCGGCCCGTTCGGCGACCTGCCGATCTTGATTTTCTCTCAGGACCTGGAGCAGCCTGCTACGCCGGGTATTTCGGTGGAAGCGGGAAAGTCGGTCAGCAAAACTTGGAACGAAATGCAAGAGGACCTGAAGAAGCTCTCGGCGCGCAGCCGGCGAATCATCGCGAAGGGCAGCAGCCATTTCGTGCAGATCGATCGAGTCAGCTTGCTGAACGGCGAAGTGACCACGTTCATCCGGCAGATTCGCGGCGAACTGCCGGAGCCAACGGACTACGGTTCGACGAAAGTCGAATAGTTGGTTGTGCTGATTGCTGCGAGCAGGAGGAAAACTCCCAGGTAGAACGATTCGCCAGATGCGAAGTACACGGCGGCTGGACTCCTTTTGGAAATCGTACCATTAGCGAGGCGCTGGGTGAGCCGCACCGCCGGTGCTCTGGCCATTCCATTCATTCCTTACCCCGGGCCTTACGGCCCGGGCTAACCTATGCCGCGCCTCCGGCGCTGGGCGGGGGAGGCTGCGCGAAAGTTTTGGAGGCGTGGTGGTGATAGTCAAAGGCGGGCAGAGCCGCACTTCAAGGTAGGTTGATCTTGTTTGATTGGCGCTCCTCGATCGACTCCATAGATCTCTGCAGGCCACTGAGCTTCCTTGAACCCTAAAGTCCCCTGGAATAATCGAAGAGGTGCGGCTATTGGGCCGGCTCAAAATTATTTTTTCGGGAGCACATACGCATGTTCGCAGTGACTGGAATTACGGGGAATGTGGGCGGGCAGGTGGCGCGGAATCTGTTGGCGGCGAAAATCCCGGTGCGGGCGGTGGTGCGCGACACGGGCAAGGGAGAGGAATGGAAGGAGTGCGGGTGCGAGGTAGCGAAGGCCGATATTAATGATGCGGCGGCGCTGACCGCGGCGTTTCGCGGGGCGGAGGCGGTTTTTGTGATGGTGCCGCCGAGTTTCGATCCGTCGCCGGATTTTCGGGAGGCGCGGGCGATTGGGGCGACGTTGCGGACCGCGATCGATGGGGCGCGGCCGGGGCGGGTGGTTTATTTGTCGACGATCGGGGCGCAGGCGGCAAAGCCGAATTTGCTGACGCAGCACGGAATGATCGAGAAGGCGCTGGGGGACGCGGCGGTGCCCATTACTTTTTTGCGGCCGGGCTGGTTCATGGAGAATTGCAGTTGGGACGTGGGGCCGGCGATGGATGGAGGAGTGATTCCGAGTTTCCTGCAGCCGCTGGATAAGCTGGTGCCGATGGTGGCGACGGCGGACATTGGGCGGGTGGCGGCGGAATTGATGCAGGAAACGTGGAAGGGGCGGCGGGTGGTGGAATTGGAAGGGCCGCGGCGGATTACGCCGAATGAGATTGCGGCTGCGTTTGGGGAGTTGCTGGGAAGGCCGGTGAAGATGGAGATTGTGCCGCGGGAGAGTTGGGAGGGATTGTTTCGGTCGCAGGGGATGAAAAATCCTGAGCCGCGGGTGCGGATGCTGGATGGATTTAATGAGGGGTGGATTGAGTTTGAGGGTGGGGCGCGAAACGGGAAGGTGGAGTTGAGGGAGGTTTTGCGGGGGTTGGTGGGGCGGGCGGGGAGAGGCTGAGGGCTGGCGGATGGTTTGGGTGGTTGAACGTTACGGAAAGCTGGCGCAGAAAGCGCGCAAAAGGAAATTTACGAAAGGCGTTTTTTTTGGCACGGCTGAAGCCGTGCGCTGACGAAAGGCGTGGCGTTGATGTGATTTTCTTCGCGATTGGGTGGTGCGGTGCCGTCGTAAAAAGCAGATCCATCCTTCGCTGCGCTGCGGGATGACAAACGGTTGGTACGCAGCGCAACAAAAAAGCAAAGATTGCCCAGCTGAAGCTGGCCGCTACCGGTGCATTTCCTGGACTTCCTGCCTTTGATTATACTTGCCTCCCAATGAAGCAGCAGGCACGGGCAAAGGCAAAGGCTGCCCGCCTAACGGCGGCCGCTACAGGTGGCGATTCGTAGACGGCCAGGTCAGGCTGGACGCTGCGGGGTTTCGCTGTTCTTTCGGCATTATCGTAATGGACATGGCAGCTTGCTCGTCCTAGTACGGGGTGTTAATTTTGATACTCCTATATTGTCCGGTGTCTTAGCTGGATTGGCGCATGTGGGTGCGGTTTTGGCCCGTGCGGGAGTGGGAGTCCGTTGGGTTCATGGAATATTAACGACCAGAGAATTCCGCAGGAACGGCTGGCTCTGGTTTCGTATTTGTCGGTGGGCCTGGTCGTGCTGTTGATGGTGGGGTTCTGGAAGCTGCAGGTGGTGCAGTCGGGGCATTTTCTCGATCTGGCCGAAAAGAACCGGGTCCGTTCGATTCCGATTATTGCGCCGCGCGGGCCGATGCTGGACCGCGAAGGCCGCGTGCTGGTCGATAGCTATCCATCCTTCAGTATTCTGCTGCTACGCGACGATCCCAAAGGTTTGGAAAAAACGCTGCCGCAGATTGAAGACGGTTTGGGAATCAGCGACGAAGATCTGCGCCAGGAATTAGAGACGGCGAAGTTCGAACCGAAATTCCAGCCGGTCGTAATCAAGCCCGCAGCGAGCCAAGCCGACATTGCTTTTGTGGAATCGCATCGGGCGGATCTGCCTCTTCTGGAATTGCTGATGGTGCAGCGCCGGCGCTACCAGAATGGGGAAATGCTGGCGAACACGATCGGGTATGTCGGCGAAGTATCCGAACAGCAGATGGACGACAGCGACGGGCATTACCGGCCGGGCGATATCGTAGGCAAGGCGGGCCTCGAACGCGAATACAATGATCAACTGGAAGGCACCGACGGCCTGCGCCGGGTGGTGGTGAACAGCGTCGGCAAAGTGATGCGCACGCTGGACAACGTGGAAGCGGTGCCGGGGCGGCCGATTCAGTTGACGATCGATTACGATCTGCAAGCGATTGCGGAAGCGGACATGGTCAACAAAACCGGGGCGGTAGTGGCGATGGATGCGCATACCGGCGAGATCCTGGCGATGGTCAGCCGGCCGACGTTTGACCCCAACGATTTTGCGGTGCGCATACCGAAGGCGGAATGGCAGAAATTAAATGGGGATAAAGAAACGCCGCTGCTGAACCGCGCGATTCAAGCGCAACTTGCGCCCGGATCGGTTTTTAAAATCGTGATGGCGGCCGCGATGGTCGACTCGAAGGCAATTCCGGAATCGTACGGCGTGTTCTGCCCGGGCCATGCGAATTTCTATGGCCGCGAATTTCACTGTTGGCGGCCGCAGGGCCACGGCGAAGTGGAATTGCACAAAGCGCTGGTGGATTCCTGCGACATCTTTTTTTATAACGTGGGCAAACTGCTGGGCATCGACAAGATCGCGTATTACGGCTCGGGGCTGGGGCTGGGAAAACGGACCGGCGTCGATTTGCCGAGCGAAGAATCGGGACTGATGCCATCGGAAGAATGGGTGCAGCGGGTGTACCACCGCAAGTGGTATGCGGGTGAAACGATTTCGGTGGCGGTGGGACAGGGCGCGGTAACCGTGACGCCGATTCAACTGGCGCGGATGGCCGCCGGCGTGGCGAGCGGCGGGACTTTGGTGCAGCCGCATTTGCTGAAAGGATTCTTGAACGCGAAGACGGATCATTTTCCGCTGAGCGATGAAGCGGTGGAGCAGGTGACGCAGGGACTGTTCGGGGTGGTGAATGAACCGGGCGGGACGGGCTATCACCTGCGGCTGCAGAACATCGACTTCTGCGGAAAATCGGGCACGGCGCAGTTGATGAGCTACGACGCGTCGAACCGGTTGGGCACGAAAAAAATGGATGGATGGTTTGTGGGCTTTGCGCCGCGGAAGAATCCGGACATTGTGGTGGCGGCGATTGTGCAGGATACGGTGGAGCACGGCGGCGAAGCGGCGGGGCCGGTGGTGCATGACATCGTGAAAATGTTCTACGACAAGCGGACCTCGAAGACGCAGCAGCAGGCGACGACGGCGGCTCCGGCGCAACCGGGTTCCGGCGGGAGCGTTTCCAGTTCGCTAACGCCGACGCGCGCAAACGCGCCGCTGGTGGCGGCGGTGGGAGGTCAACGCCCATGAGCGACCGGCCGCAGATTAAAGATTTCGACTGGACCCTGCTGGCGATTGTGGCCGCGATCAATCTTCTGGGGCTGCTGGAGATTTATTCTTCGACGCATGCCAGCGCGATGAGCGGGATGCACTGGAAGCAGCTGATCTGGCTGGGCGTGGGCGTGGTGGTGATGTTCATCATGTCGCAGATCGATTACCACACGCTGCTGGACCAGGCGCCGATCCTTTATATCGCGGGAGTGGCGGGACTGCTGGTGGTGGCGGTGATCGGGTATTCGCGGCTGGGGGCGAAGCGCTGGATTTCGCTGGGCGGCGGGTTCAACCTGCAGGTGTCAGAATTGATAAAGTTGATTATAATCATAGTACTGGCGAGGTATTTCAGCGAAGTCCGCACCGACAAGCTGACGCTGACGGATATCTGCAAGGTTAGTGTTTTGACGTTGATTCCGGTGGCGCTGATTTTGAAGCAGCCGGACCTGGGAACGGCGATGGTTCTGGTGCCGGTGCTGCTTGTGGGGATGTTCCTGGCCGGGATCGAATGGAAACATTTGGCGGTAGGTTTGGTATTAATTGCCCTGCTGATTCCGGTGGCCTGGAACATGCGGCACCACCTGAAGCCATACCAGCAGCAGCGGATTGAGACCTTCCTGCATCCGGAAGAAGATCAACGCGGAGCGGGCTACCAGATTCTGCAGTCGGAAATAGCAGTGGGGTCCGGCGGTTTTTGGGGCAAGGGTTTTGGCAAAGGCAGCCAGAACCAGCTGGGATTCGTGCCGGTGCGGTATTCGGACTTCATCCTGGCGGCGCTGGCTGAGGAACAAGGATTTATTGGCGTGTGTGTGGTATTACTGTTGTATCTTGGGTTGATTCTGCGGCTGGTAGACAACGCGCAGAAAGCGAAAGATCGGGCCGGAATGTATGTCGTGATGGGAGTAGCTGCAATCCTGGGCTTCCACGTTCTGGTGAATGCTTCCATGGTGATAGGCTACATGCCGGTCACTGGCATTCCTTTGCCGCTGATGAGCTATGGAGGCTCATCGATAGCTTTTGTGTTTTTGGCTTTGGGCATGGTAATGAATGTACGGCTGCGGCGATTCGTGAACTGAAGCCGCAAAATATTCGAACTTCTTTGTTAGCAGTGAGATTTAGAAAGACCCGTCCCGCGGATACGCCCGGCGGCACTCAATATTTGATTCAGGTCAGCATCGGATGAGGAAAGCCAACAGACAATTTCAAGAGTCTTTCCTGGGCAGCCCTCTGGGGCGAGCAATAGGCATCGCCTTGCCCCACTCCGGTCAAGCGCGCGCGAATTGGCGCGCCGCTGCGCTCCGATGCGCCTTTAGGAGTTTTCATGTCGAAGGAAATGGTAATTTCGGCGAACCCGCACGAGACGCGGGTAGCCATTCTGGAAGAAGGACAGCTGTGTGAGTATTACGTTGAGAGGGATAAAGAATTTGCGTTAGTCGGAAGCATCTACAAAGGCAAAGTGACGCGCGTGCTGCCTGGCATGCAGTCGGCCTTTGTGGAGATTGGCCTCGATAGCGACGCCTTCCTGTACGTCAGCGACTTCCTGGAAGAAATTGAAGGGCTGGACCATGTGGAGACGACGCCAGATCCGTCGAAGACTGCGGCGGCGGCTGGCAATGGCGGAGCTGCGGCGCCGGGGCTGAGCGCGCCGGTGGCGGGGTCGGAGAGCTTGCCGGAAGGCGAAATTCTGAGCGCGATGGAAGGCGAGAGCCTCGGCGGTTCTGGCGGAGGCGCTGGTGGCGAAGCCGGCGGCCATGCCGGGATTGTGGCGCCGGTGCAAACTTCCGCGCCATCATTTAATCGTCCACCCCAGTCGGGGCAGCGCAGTGGCGGCAGCGGCGGCGGATATCAGGGACGGTCGTCGGGCGGCGGTGGAGATCGCGGCGGACGCAACCGGTTTGGCGGACGTGGCGGGCGCAATCGCCCGGGTGGACGCGGCGGACGCAGTGGTGGCGGCGACCAGCGATTTGGGCGGGAACTTCCCTCTTCGAAGTACGCGTCGTCATCCTCTTCATCGTCGGGATATCCTGCGGACAATTTGGGTGCAGAACAGGCCGGACCGGAAGGCCACATTTCGATGGTGCTGCCGGGCGAGTCGCTGGCGAAATTCCGGGAGCGTCCGGCCGGGGCGGAGCAGGCGTCGTCCGGTGCGGAATTTGGCGGCGAGCCGGTGAGCTACAGCGGCGCGGAGTCGGCAACGTCGCCGTTGCACGAAATCGTCGAGCCGCAGAACCCGGCGTTGGACGCGCCGGCAGGGCCGAGCGACCGCGAGGCGGCGCTGCTGGCATCGTTTGGATCGTTCGAAACGCCGGACACGCGGCCAGCCGCGGCTCCGCGGGAGCATCGCGAAGATCGCGAGCGCGGAAGGTTTGGAAGAGGGGGATCGCGGGGATCGTCGCGGTCGTCGCAGGGACGCGGCGGATTTTCGTCGGGCGGGTATTCTTCAGGCGGGCAGTCTTCCGGTGGACATTCCTCAGGTAGTTCCGCGGGCGGCGGATTCTCTTCGGGGATTGAGCCGCTGCCGGGCGAATCGCTATCGAAATGGAAGGCGCATCAGCATTTGCCGCCGGAGCCGCCGTCGGATAATGCGCCGGTGCCGGAGGCGGTGCAGTTTGCGTCGTTGTCGCCGTTGATGCCGCCGGGGCCGGAAGTGGATTCGGCGGATATTTCGGTGGCTTCGCACATTGACGAAAGGCACGTTTTCAGCGAGGAAGTTACTGCGGCGCACGAATCCGCGAGTGAACGCGCGGAGACGGATGGAGAACGGGAAAGCAGCGAAACGCATATGTTTCGCGCGGCGCCGCTGGATTCCGTGGTGGAACGGCACGCATCGGCGAGCGAACGGACCGAGACGGGCGAGCCGGGACGGCACGCACACGAGGTACACGCTCACGACGATCTGAGCGAGGAAGAAGTGACGGCGCTGGCGGAACACATCGCGGACGCGCAGGACGATCTGGCAGCGCGCGATGCGCAGGAACGCGTATTCGCCGCGGCCGATGCGGCGGCGGAAGCGGAGAGCGACGAAGGCGAACTGGAAGAAGAGGAAGCGGCGGCGGAAGAAGAAGGAATGATCGCGCATCCGGACCTCGAGACGGCGGGCGAACTGGCCGACGAGCAGGCGCAGGAACACGCCGATGATCATGAACACGAGCATGAGCATGAGCACATGGAAGCTCACGAGTCCGAAGGCGATTCGCCGGAGTTGAATGCGGTGGAGCAGGAAGCGCTGAGCGCCGACGCGGGCGCGGGAGAAGATGCGATTCCGCTGACGGAAGACGGAACGCTTCTTGCTGCCGAAGGCGGGGCCGCGGCGCAACCGGCGCAGCCCTTCCAGGCGCGGGTGCGGAACGATTTTCGTTCGCGGATGCAGAACCCGGCGCGACGCGGAGGACGCGATCGCGGCGGACGGCGGGACGATCGAGGCGGACGGCGGCCGCATCAGGGCCACAGTGGTCACAGCGGCGGGCAGCACCGGCCGTCAGCGCCACGACGCACGCAACTGATCGCGGACATGCTGAAGCAGGGCCAGGAAATCATCGTGCAGATTGCCAAGGAACCGCTGGGCAAGAAGGGCGCGCGGATTACCAGCCACGTGGCTTTGCCTGGGCGGTTTTTGGTTTACATGCCGACGCTGGATCACAACGGCGTTTCGCGGAAGATTGCGTCGGCCGAAGAGCGTTCGCGTTTGCGGCATCTGGTGAATGACGCCAAGGGCACGGCGGGCGGCGGGTTCATCGTGCGCACCGCGGCGTCGACGGCGGATCCGGCGGAAGTTCGCGCGGACGTGGAATTCCTGACGCGGACCTGGGCGGAGATCAAGGCGCGGTCGGATCAGAAGAAAGCGCCGGCGCTGGTGCATCGCGATTTGAATCTGGTGCAGCGCATTTTGCGTGATTACATCACGCCGGATTTTGGCGCGATCTGGGTGGACACCGAAGAGGAATACACCAAGGTCGTGGATTTCATGAGCCGGTTTCAGCCGCAGCTGGTCGGGCGGGTGAAGCTGTACACCAAAGACACTCCGGTATTCGAGGAATTCGGGATTCAGCAGGAAATCGACAAGGGTTTGCGGCCGAAGGTCTGGCTGAAATCCGGCGGGTACATCGTGATCAATCACACCGAGGCACTGGTGGCGATTGACGTGAACACCGGAAAATTCGTGGGCAAAGGGTCGAACCGGCTGGAAGACACCATCGTGCGCACCAACATGGAAGCGTGCAAGGAAATCGTGCGGCAGATGCGGCTGCGGGATTTGGGCGGCATCATCATCATCGATTTCATCGACATGGAAGAGCGGCGGAACCGGGACAAGGTGATGGCGATTCTGGAAGACGCTTTGCGGGCGGACCGGGCGCCGTCGAAGGTGCTGCGGTTTAACGAGTTTGGTTTGGTGGCGATTACGCGCAAGCGGACCAAGCAGGCTTTGGAGCGCACGCTGTGCCAGCCGTGCCCGTATTGCACCGGGTCGGGGATGGTGAAGTCGATTCCGACTTTGTGCTACGAGATACAGACTGAGGCGCGGAAGATGGCTCCGGATTTGACCGCAGGCAGCGTTACTTTGCGAGTACATCCGGAAATTTCGAAGGCGTTGAAGACGCGGGAATCGTCGTTGATCGAAGAGCTGGAAAACTGGACCAAGAAGAGCATTATTATCCAGGCGGATCCGACGCTGCATTGGGAACAGTACGACATTTACTAGCAGAATCTGAGCGACGCGAAACCGGGTGAGGCGAGATACTGGCCTCACCCGGTTTATTTTTACACCGGAGACATTTTCAGTTCGTCGCACTTGCCGCGACTTGCCGGCGCGCAATCGAAAGTTACACGCTCGACGTTCTAGGCAAGAGCGCATTCAGAAGTAAGGAGTGGCTACACGCTGCTGACGCTCGACGCGCGCCGGTATAAAACCGCGTTTCCCCGCCTCACGATCATCAACGTTTAGGCTGCAACTTCGTCAGCTCAACGCGCCGCACGCGGGAGCATCGGTGTGAGATGACGGAAGGCGTGCCGCACCTCCGGCGCTCGATGCATTTTTGCGATGCGCACCCGGCCCTTCCGGGCCGGGCTAAATTGTGCCGCGCCTACGGCGCTGGGATTGCGTTGCGGTCTTACGTATATAGCCGAGTCGCAATTAACTGGAACTCTTGAACGTTGAAATTCCGCGTATTTACGATCGGCCGCAAGTAAATTATCAATTAGCCGCTGAATCTTTCTTCTTTGAAGGGGTCGCCGTAGAGGTTGTAGCCGTTTTGCTCCCAGAAACCCGGTTCGTCGTGGTCCATGAATTCTAGGCCGCGGACCCACTTTACGCTTTTCCAGGCGTAGAGATTGGGGACGACTAAGCGCAGCGGGTAGCCGTGATCGGCGGAGAGGGGTTCGCCATGGTGTTTGAGGGCGAAGAGGGTGGTGGGACGGAGGAGGTCGGCGAGCGGGACGTTGGAGGTGTAGCCGTGCTCTGCTTCGACCATGACGTGGGTGGCGGCGGGGCGGACGCGGATGAGTTTCAGGAGATCCGAGAAGAGGACGCCTTCCCAGCGGACGTCGAAGCGGCTCCAGCGGGTGACGCAGTGCATGTCGGCGGTGACTTGAGTCATGGGGAGGTGCGAAAATTCGTCCCAGGTGAGGCGGAGGCGTTGGTCGACCAGGCCGGAAACTTTGAAATCCCAGGTTTGGGGATCGAAGCGCGGGACGGAGCCGACATGAAGGACGGGCCATTTCAGGGTGAGGGCTTGATTGGGCGGGAGGCGGCCGGCTTCGCGCATGAGGCGTTCCTGGCGCTTGCGTTCGGTGAGATCTTCAAACATAGAGAGTCCATTGTACGATTTTTCGCGAATGAGCGTGGCGGTGGACTGGTTTGTGGTGCGGAGGGCCGTCGATGGGCGTGCCGCACCTCCGGTGATCGGGGCTTCTGATGTTTTTTCCCGGGCCTCACGGCCCGGGCTAACTTATGCCGCGTCTCCGGCGCTGAGCGGAGAGGCTTCGCGAATATTCGGAGGCAGGGCGGTGTTGGTCAAAGGCGGCGGATACGATTGGTGTTAGCCGCGGGCGTGTCGCACCTCCGGCGCTCGGGCGCTTATTGTGATCGTCGTCCCGGCCCTTACGGGCCGGGCTGACCTCTGACGCGCCTCCGCCGCTGGGAGGTCCGGCTGTCCTCGGCGGCTAAAGCTGGGTGGGTGGTGGCGAATTTTTGTCGGAGCTGAAGCTCCGACCCCCTAAAAAACAATCGAGAATGGCGGCGAGTGCCGCGGACGATTGCGTCGCGGAGGTGCGTGGCAGATCTGCTGCGACGCGGCTAAAGCCGTGCCCTGACGAAACCGGGAGAGGCATTTGAAGCAGATCCCTCGCTACGCTTCGGGATGACAAAGATTGCTTGCAAGAGCAAAATTTCGGACGACGTGCGTCGGTGGGTGGCGATTTATTGTCGGAGCTGAAGCTCGACCCCCTACAAACCTACAGCAAGCCGCCTTCCGCGATCGTCTCCGAATCGTGGAACAATTTTCGTATGTTAATATGGCGCAGTAACGGCGTCTTGGGACGCATGGGAGTTTCCTCTGGCGGCACGGATCCTGAACGGAAACGCGATTCGCGATGAGATTTATGGGGAGCTGAGCGGCGAGATTGCGGCGCTGGCTGCGGCCGGGATTCGTCCGGGGCTGGCGGCGGTGCTGGTGGGCGAGAATCCGGCGTCGAAAGTATATGTGAGCAGCAAGATCGCGGCGTGCGAGAAATTGGGATTGGCGAGCATTCAGGTGACTCCGGCGGCGACGATTACCACCGAGGAATTATTGGCGGTAGTGGAGGAATTGAACCGGCGCGACGACGTGGATGGGATTCTGGTGCAGTTGCCTTTGCCGCCCCAGGTGGATGCCAAGAAGATTCTGGACGCGGTGGACCCGGCGAAAGATGTGGACGGTTTTCATCCCATGAATGTGGGGCACCTGGTGGCGGGGCGGCCGACTTTGGTTTCATGCACGCCGGCTGGGGTGATGGAGATTCTGAAGCGCAGCGGGATTGCGGTGGAAGGCGCGAACGCGGTGGTGCTGGGGCGCAGCGATATTGTGGGCAAGCCGATGGCGCTGCTCTTGATGCATGCGAACGCGACGGTGACGATATGCCATTCGAAGACGCGCGATTTGGCGGAGACGACGCGGCGGGCGGATATTGTGGTGGCGGCGATGGGGCGCGCGGCGATGGTGACGCCGGAATATATTCGTCCGGGGGCGACGGTGATCGACGTGGGGATTAACCGGGTGACGGACGCGGCGCAGGCGGCGAAATATTTTGCGAATTTTCCGGAGCGGCTCGCTGGGTTTCAGGCGAAGGGATCGACGCTGGTGGGCGATGTGCATCCGGACGTGGCGAACGTCGCGGGCGCGATTACGCCGGTGCCGGGAGGAGTGGGTCCACTGACGATTGCGATGCTGATGAGTAATACGGTGAAGGCGGCGCGGCTGCGGGCGAGGAGCGATGGACGGCTGACGAGCGACGCGAAGAAAATTCCGGTAGCGGCGACGGCAAAAAATTAATGTTACGCATCGGGCTGACCGGCGGGATCGCTTCGGGAAAATCGACAGTGGCATCGATGTTGCGGGATTTGGATTGTCCGGTGCTGGCGGCGGACGCGCTGGGGCACGAACTGCTGGAGCCGGGGCAGACGGCGTACGCGGAAGTGGTGCGCGAATTCGGGATCGACATTCTGGATAGTTACGGGAACGTGGACCGCACCGCGCTGGGGGAAATTGTTTTTGCGGACGAAGAGCGGCGCGAGAAGCTGAACAGCATTTTGCATCCGCGGATTCGCGAGATCATCGAGAAGTGGTTCGCGGCGCTGGATCAACCCGGTGGGCCGGAACTAGCGATCGTGGAAGCGGCGCTGATCATCGAGGCGGGATTCAATCAGAATTTGGACAAATTGATCGTGTGCTGGTGCCGGCGGGCGCAACAAGTAGAGCGGCTGCTGGAGCGCGGCTTGACCGAAGAGCAGGCGCTGCAGCGGATCGCGGCCCAGATGCCAATGGAAGAAAAACGCAGCCTGGCCGATGAGACCGTCGACTGTTCGGGGACGCTGGAAGAAACGGAGCGAGCGGTGGAAGTGGTGGTGAAACGGCTGATGGATGCGGCGGCCGCGGGGCGAAACATTCCTTGAGCGCGGCGCGTAGAATATTGGTGAGTAGGCCGGCGGGATCTGGAAATTGAGCATGAACCAGAAGTCGAACGAAGGACGCGCGCTGCGATTCCTGACGATCGGGCTGATCGTGGGACTGGGCGTGTATTGGGCGGGTTCGCGTTACGGGTCGCACGCGACCGCGACGGTAAACGCGCGCCCGGCGCTGGCGATTGTAAACGGCAGCGAGACGGGACTGGATCCCACCGAAACCGAAAATGTGCGGATTTACCGGCAGGCTTCGCCGGGGGTGGCGAACATCGTCACGCGCACGGTGGAGTACGATTTTTTTTACAATCCGGTGCCGGTGGAAGGCGCGGGCTCGGGATTTGTGATCGATACCGACGGGCACATCCTGACGAATTTTCATGTGGTGCAGGGCGCGCAGACGATTGAGGTGACGCTGGGCGACCAGACGCGGTACAAGGCGAAACTGATCGGTGCGGACACGCGGAACGACATCGCGTTGATTCAGATTGATACGAAGGGAAAGAAATTAACGCCGCTGCCGCTGGGGGATTCGCGGAATCTGCTGGTGGGGCAACGGGCCCTGGCTATTGGAAATCCATTTGGATTTTCGAGCACGCTGACCACCGGGATTGTGAGCGCGCTGGGGCGCACGGTGCAGACCAGCGATACGACATTTATCGACGAAGCGATTCAGACGGATGCGTCGATCAACCGCGGAAATTCGGGCGGACCACTGTTGGACTCGCACGGGCAAGTGATTGGGATTAACAGCGCGATTTATTCGCCGTCGGGCGCGGCGGCGGGAATTGGATTTGCGATTCCGATTAATACGGGGCGGCGAGTTGCAGAGGATTTGATCAAGTACGGGCGCGTACGTCGGGCGACGCTGGGAGCGGAAGGACGCGCGCTGTGGCCGGAGCTTTCGCAGGCGTTGGGCTTGAACGTCGATTCCGGAATATTGATCGAGCGCGTGGAGCCGGGTGGTCCGGCGGCGCAGGCAGGGATTCGCGGCGGAGACCGGCCGGGACGGCAGGGCTTGCAGCAATTGCGCGTGGGCGGGGATGTGCTGATCGCGGTGGACGGCAAAGCAGTGACGAGCCAGATGGATTTGAATTTGATGCTGAACCGTTCGTGGCCGGGGAATACGATTACGCTGACCGTGATCCGCGACGGCAAAAAAATAAATATTCCGGTGAAACTGGGCGAAGGCTAGTTCGGTTTTACGATTTGGGCTGAGAAATTCTTCCGTGGTATTGGTCGCGCAGGTTGTCGCGTTCCCCTTCGGTAAGGTCAAACCAGGATTCGGCGGCGTCGCGGACGCGTTCGAGCGCTGCTTGTAATTCTTCCTGTTTTTGCTTCATGACTTCCGGGCCGCCTTCTTTGGGGACGTAGATGGGCGGGGCGACGAACATCACTGCTGCGGAAAACGGTAGCGGGATCTGAAACAAATCCCAGGCGTTCTTGAAGGTTAGCGCCCACTGCAGGCCGAAATGGACGGCGGAAATGGGGCTGCCGGTGCGGCGGGCGAGGATTACGGCGCCGGGTTTGGCGACGTAGCGCGGACCGCGGGGCCCGTCGATGGTAAAGGCGACGTGGTTCCCTGCTTCGAGCTGGCGGCCCATGGCGAGTAAGCCTTCGACGGCGCCGCGCGATGAGCTGCCCTGCGCGGTGCCGAATCCGAGGCGTTCGACGACGCGGCGAGTCCACTGGCCGTCGAAATTTACGGTGTTCAGGACCACTACGCCGCGATTGCGCCAGACCCAGGCCGCGGTGAAGATGCAGCGATGCCAGAGTGTGCCGATGCCCGGCTCGCCGGTGCTGCGAATCTGGATGGCGTTCTGCACGCCGACGATTTCGAGGCGCAGGGTGGGGCCGATCAGGCGGATGGTCCAGTAGACGAACCAGGCGAAGATGGGAATCTGAAAGCGGCGCCAGGGGGAAAGCTGGGGCGGCGGAATTTCCGCGGGCGGATTCGCGATGTCAGCGCCGGGAGGCGCGGTCGATTTCCCGTCGGTTTCCACGTGGCTATAGTATAGGAGGACGCTGACTCGCACCCCTAGGGGTTTGGCGAAACCGCGGAACGCGTTTCGAGCACTACGCTCGTCACATTGCCGCGAGATGCGCGGAGCCACTCTTTTTTACTCGAGCGCCACCGCCGTTCCCAGCCCGGCATACAAATAGTTTTCGCCGTAGGCCTTCTTCAAGCGCGCGAAGGCCAGCTCACCGGTGCAATGTCCTGGAGCGATTTTCTGCACCTTCCACTTGGTTTTTAAATTTTCCGCGAGGACATCAATTTCTTCGACCGGCGCGGTGACCAGGTGCAATCCCCCAAACACAATCTCGGTTCGCGGATCGACCGCGCTGGCCGCTTCCAGAATTGCTTCGAGCCCGGCGTGCGAGCAGCCGTCCACCAGCAGCAATCCATTCGGTCTTTTGATGGCCAGGGTCAATTCCGGCAGCTCCAGCGTGCCTTTCTTCTGGGAAACGGTGCGCACCAGGGAAATCCCCGGCGAAACTTCCATGGTCTGACTGACCAGTACGAAATTTCCAGTGTCGTACAGTTTGCCCCAGGCGAAATGTTCCGGCGTAGTTCCTCCGAAATACTTCATGTTCGCAGGCAGGCTGTCATCGTCCTTCAAAAACGCTTTCGGAAAGTCCGCTCCGCCAAATCCATTGCCCCCATCGGCGGGCACATAGACGGTAACGCCCGGGTTGACCTTGAGCACGTAGCGCAAGCCGGTGGTGTGGTCGGCGTGGCGGTGGGAGATCACCACAAAATCGAGTTTGGTGAGGTCGACGCCCAGCGCCTTCACGTTGTGCTCAAAAATCGCGGCATCGTTCCCGGTGTCGAACAAGATCCGCTTGCCGTGGTGCTCGACGAGCGCGGAAAATCCCCAGTCCTTGGTCAGTTCCTTCGATTCGCCGAAGGCATCGTAGAGAATGGTCACTTTATCCTGGGCCGGGCAGGGCACGGCAGCCAGACACAGCAACACCAGCAGAATCGAGATAATCCGCAAGACGTGGATTCGCACGGAACGCCTCCAGCGTGAGATTCGATTTGGGGGCCCTGGGACTTGGGCATCGTACATTTTCTTTTGGTCTGAGCGCAACGAATTGGCTGAACCGCAGCTAGGCGGACCAGGCCACCTTCTTCTCGATTTGCTTCAGTCTTTCGGCCAGCAATTCCCGCTCGCGGAGGTTTTGGGTCAGGGTGATGGCGCGCTCGATTTCTTTGCGCGCCCCGGTAAATCTGCCGAGCTTCAGCAGCAGGTCGCCGCGAACGCTGGGGAGGAGGTGGTAGCCGGCTAAGGCCGAGCCGGTGCCGGAGTCGGCGCCGGGTTTTTCGATGGCGTCGAGTGCTTCGAGTCCGGCGGCCGGGCCTTGGGCCATGCCAACGGCGACGGCGCGATTCAGGGCCACGATGGGCGAAGGGCGGATTTGCATCAGCGCGTCGTAGAGCAGCACGATCCGGTTCCAGTCGGTCGCTTCGGCGGTGCGGGCGCGCATGTGACAGGCGGCGAGCGCGGCCTGCAAGGCATAGTTGCCGGCGCCGCCGCCAAGTTTTTGGGCGTGGGCGAGCGCGGCCATTCCGCGCTGAATCTGGGCGTCGTCCCACAACGAGCGATCCTGATCCGGCAGTAACACGGCTTCGCCTTGCCGTCCGCGGCGGGCGGCGGTGCGAGAGGCTTGGAATTCCATCAGCGCGAGCAGACCGTGAACTTCGGATTCGGTGGGAAGAAGTTGCGCGAGCATGCGGCCGAGGCGGAGCGCATCTTCGCAGAGGGCGGCGCGCATCCATTCATCGCCCGAGGTCGCGGTATAGCCTTCGTTGAAAATCAGGTAGACCACCGAGAGGACGGAGTCGACCCTCAGGCGCAGTTCTTCGCCGCGCGGCGTTTCAAACGGAACATGTGCTTCCAGGAGAGTTTTCTTGGCGCGGAAGATGCGCTGGCCCACGGTTTTTTCCGGCACCAGGAAGGCGCGGGCAATTTCCGGCGTGGCGAGGCCGCCGATCAAACGCAGGGTAAGAGCGACGCGGCCTTCGATCGGAAGGACGGGATGGCAGGCCGTGAAGATGAGCCGGAGCACGTCATCGTCGATGACCTGATCCAGTGCGTGATCCAGAGCATCGCCGAGATGCTGCTGTTGAAATTCGAGTTCGCGGGTAATTTCTTCGTGCTTCTGCACCAACATCTGGCCACGGCGAAAATAATCGATGGCGCGGCGCTTGGCCGCGGTCATCAACCACGCGCCGGGATTCTCGGGGATGCCTTCAGCGGGCCAGACTTCGAGGGCGGTGACGAGCGCGTCCTGGGCTAGTTCTTCGGCGATGCCGATATCACGGGTGACGCGGGCAATGCCGGCGATTAGGCGGGTGGACTCGATCTTCCACACGGCCTCGATCGTCTTGTGAATGTCGGTCACGTTTTCGCGGCGGCGATCATTGTGTAACAAATTTTAGTTGTTCCTTAGCGATTGAGTCACGCGAGGTCCAAGGCCCCAGCCTTCCAGAATCGGGAAGGCTGGGGCACCGGGGAAGGCTCTCGCTGGCGTTTACTTGGGCCCGGAGAGAAACTCGCGGACTTCGACGGGCGCGCGGCAAGCTTTTACGGCTTTGCGTCCCCAGGCCACGGCTTGGTCGACATCACCACATTCCAGAATCCAGAAACCGCCGACGTGCTCCTTGGCCTCGAGGTACGGGCCGTCGGTCATGAGCAACTTGCCATCGGTCTGCGCGCGCAGCGATTTCGCGTGGCCCGCCGGAGACAGCCCGCCAGCAAAAAGCCGGACGCCGGCGGCAATCATCTCTTTGTTGAGCGCGTGGATATCGTCCATCATTGCGGGGTCCGACTGAGACGGGTCGAAATTGTCGGGCAAGTGAATCGCAACCAAATATTGCGGCATGTTTTCTCCTGTAGAGGTCGTGTAGTAGACTTGTAATGATCTTCCGGAGGGCCAGTTAGCCGGCCTTCATTATATCGACGAACCGCGGGAGCGGAATTCTACACATATTCGAAGATATTTTCGTCCTTCCAACTTTAGCCCGGACTCACGCGGCTCGTCCCCTCGACCCTGGAATGAGCGGTGACGCCGAAGGGCGTGATTATCGTTAATTACGAGCTGGGGGGGCGCAGTCCCTACCGGAAGTATGTAGACGGTAGAGGCACTCGATTCAGTCCCATATTCGGGCACGCGCGCGGTCGGGGAGCTCGAGGATGAAGGCCGGGCGGCGCAGCTGCCGGGGCCGGTTCGCGTTTGCTATAGTAGGGGGGAATCGCTGCCGGGCATTCGATGTGCTCCCTACCCCAATTCGAGCGAGGAAGGCTGGGCGTTTTGCGCAGTGGCGCGGTTGCGCTGCTGCGCATTTTTGTTTTAGGCGTTGGCCTGCTGCTGCCCGCGGTGCTGCGGGCGCAGACCGCGCCGCCGGGTGCGGTGGCGCGAATCGAGGGCGCCGACGTTTCCGTGGAAGGCGGCGGTGTTGCGGCGGCGAATATTTCTGGTGATGGCGGGCTGAGTTACGTTTTCAACGGCAGCATCGTTACGGTGCACACGGGGCGGGCGAAGCTGACGTTTGCGGTGGGCGGCGAAGTGGATATTTGCGGGCCGGCGAAAATTACGGTGCTGGATTCGGCGGGGTCGATTACTTTGGCGCTGAGCATTGGGCGGATTCACTTGCAGCTGCCGGCGGGCTCGCCGGTGCGGGTTTTTACGCCGACGATTATTGCGACGCCGATTGATATCAGCGGAGCGGCGCGGGACATCACGCTGGGACTGGATTTGAACGATTCGCTGTGCGTGCTGGCGACCAGCGGGGCGCTGCGGCTGGAGCAGCAGTTCACGGGCGAAGGGTTGATCGTGCCGCAGGCGGGGGATTTTTTGATTGCGCCGGGCAAGCTGGTGCCGACGGCGGGGGTTTCGGGGAATTGCGAATGTGCGGCGATGCAGGCGCGGTCGGCGCCGCCACCGAATATTCCGCTGATGGGGGTTACGTCGGCGTCGCAACTGCAAATGCCGGAGGCTAACGCGGCAGCGCCGCCGACGGATGGCAAAGCGGCGATACCGCCTCCGGCTGACCCGAATGTGCAGTTGCGGGTGCTGGCGAAGGAAGATGAGGTGCATCCACTGCCGCAGGCGGAAAAGGCGGCGGCACCGCCTCCACCGCCGACGGCCATGCCGATCTATAAAATAGTGATGCCACCTTTGGGATTTTCGGCTTCGTCGCCATCGCCGCCGGAAGATCCGTCATTGGACGCAGTGCTGCTGGTGCGGACGGTGCATGTGGAGCCGGAATACGAATTCAGCGGGCATGTCGATCCGCCAGCGTTGGTGTCGAGTGCGCCGGTCGCGGGAGCGACTTCCGATACCGCCGATAGGAAAACTAAGAAAGAAGAGAAGCGGGGCGGATTCTGGGCTGGGCTGAAACGGTTGTTCGGCGGCGGGTAGACGCGCCAGGAACAACCGTAAAAGGCGTTCCGGTGTTGGCTACGTTGTGGCGAGTCGCGGGCGGGATATAAACTTCTGCGGCAGAAGTAACGGGCATGGCCGCGCGGCCTTCGATTTGCGCTCCCCCTTTGCCGTGCATAATCACCGGCGCTTCTTCATGGGATCGACACGAAAATATCAGGTCGTGTATTCTGTCACCCACTTTCAAGAAAAGGCGTAAATCGAAACACTCATGAGACCTAAACCAATTGTGCTGACGGTGCTGGACGGGTGGGGCTACCGGGCGGAGACGGCGGGGAATGCGATTGCGCTGGCGCGGAAGCCGAATTACGACCGGTTGCTGCGCGAGTTTCCCAACACTTTGATCCAGACTTCGGGGCCGGCGGTGGGATTGCCGCCGGGGCAAATGGGCAACAGCGAAGTGGGGCATTTGAATATTGGCGCGGGGCGCGTGGTGCACATGGATACGACGCGGATCGAGGCGCTGATCGCCAGCGGCGAATTCGCGCGGCAGCCTTTGCTGCTGGACACGATGGAGCGGGCGCGGACGCATCAACTGCATTTGCTGGGATTGGTGAGCGACGGCGGAGTGCATTCGCATATCGAGCATCTGTACGCGCTGCTGCGGATGGCGCGCGAAAACAAAGTGGAACGCGTTTTCGTGCATTGCTTTATGGACGGGCGCGACACGCCGCCGGAAAGTGGGATCGATTTTCTGCGGGCCTTGCAGCAGAAAATGCGGGAGTACGGGGTGGGTGAGATTGCGACGGTGACCGGGCGATATTACGCGATGGATCGCGACAACCGGTGGGAGCGCGTGGGGGTGGCTTACCGGGCGGTGGTGCATGGCGCGGGGGAGATCCGGAGCACGGATCCGATTGCGGTGATGCAGGCGAGCTACGAGAAGGGCGTGACCGACGAATTTGTTTTGCCGTCGGTGATGGTGACCAAGGACGAGCCGGGAAAGCCATCGGCGGCGCGCGGAGTGATTCGCGACGACGATGCGGTGATATTTTTCAATTTTCGAGCGGACCGAGCGCGGGAGATGACCCGGGCGCTGCTGGAACCGGGGTTCAAGGAAATCGAGGATCCCGACCGGCCGAAGAACCTGGCGTTCGTGGCCATGACGCAATACGACAAGGCCTGGCCGTGGCTGCGGTATTTGATCGCGCCGGAAAAGCTGGAGCACATTCTGGCCAATGTTTTCGCGGAGCAACAATTCAAGAACATGCGCATCGCGGAAACGGAGAAGTATGCGCATGTGACTTATTTTTTTAACGGCGGCGTGGAGAAACCGTTCTATGGCGAAGAACGCGCGCTGGTACCGTCACCGAAAGTGCCGACCTACGATCTGAAGCCGGAAATGTCCGCGGCGGGAATCGCCGATGCGGTGATTCATGCGATCGAGCGCGGAGATTTCGACGCGATCATCATGAATTTCGCCAATGCGGACATGGTGGCACATTCCGGGAAACTGGAAGCGACGATCAAAGCGGTGGAAGCGGTGGACGAAGGGCTGGGCCGAATTTTTCAGGCGCTGCGGCCGCGCGGCGGGGCGTGGATTATCACGGCGGATCACGGCAACGCGGAAACGATGATCGATCCGGTGACCGGGGGACCGCACACGTATCACACCACGAATCCAGTGCCGTTTATTTTGCTGAGCGAGGACGGGACCAAGCAACTGCGGCCGGGCGGGTCACTGCGGGATATTTCACCGACGCTGCTGGGCGTGCTGGGCGTGCCGGAGCCGGCGGAGATGTCCGGGACCGACCTGCGGGTGCTGAAGAAATAGGCGAATCAGGAAATGCCCGGACGCACCCAATCTGGCGCACGGGCTCCAAAAACACTTCTAATTAATTTCCGCTGGCGGGCCTGGGCGACGTGTACCCCTGGCGCGCATACACCGTGACCTTCTTCTTGTGGTTCTTCTTGTCCAGGGTGGTGAAGAGATTGCCGTCGTCATCGACCGCTTCGACTTTCAGCTTGTGGTATTTGCCATCGACGCCGGTCGAGGGAGTGAAGCCGATGGTGTACTGGTTGCGCAAGAAGGCCGCGACGGAATTGAAAATTTCGTTCATCTCGCCTTCGAAGCGCGGGAACCAGGCGTAGCCGCCGGTCATTTCAGCGAAGGTATTAAGCTGGTTTTTGGCCTGCAGGTAATTCACCTGGGCAAATTCGGGTCCGGTCAGACTCTTTTCGTGAATACCCAAAGCGTCCAGCAATTCGCCCATGCCCACGCAGAAAATGGTGGTGTCGGTTTCTTTGAGGTGCTTGAAGGTCTGATCGAGAGTGTGTTTGCTGAAAGTGTCGTAGCCGGAGGCGATGACCAGAATCGCTTTTTTGCCTTTCACGTCGCGAAGCTGATCGAGGGTTTCGAGCACGGCGTCGAAGAGGATGGCTTCGTGAAAATCGGGCCAGAAGAGGCCGTTGATGGCCTGGGCGATCTGGCCTTTGTCCTGGGTGAAATCGACTAAAACATTGGTGCGAAGATCGAAAGTCTTGAAGGCTACCCAGTCTTTTTGATTCATGTGACCGAGAAAGTTATAGGCCCAATTTTTCCCGCGATAACCGAAATAGCCGCCCATGCGGCCGCTGAATTCCATGAGCATGACGATGGTGATGGGCGCTTCGCTGGGGGCAAAGTTGGTGATTTGCTGGGGCTGATTGTCGTCGAGGACGCGAAAATTCTGCTTCTTGAGGCCGGTGATGAGATTTCCATCGCTGTCGGTGACCACGGCGTCGATATTGACGACGTTGGATTGCACGGCGATGGCGACTTGGGGAGCCTGCGATGCGGGCTGGCCGGCGTTCGCCGGCTGCTGCTGTCCGGTGGGAGCCTTGGGCGCGGCGCCGGGTTGGGGCGTGGGCGAAGGCTTGGTGGGACCTTCCTGCTGCTCCTGCTGGCGGGCGCGGGCGGTGAGAATGCTGGTGGGCAGGCCCAAAAGCGCAATCAGCGCGACAAACAGAACGATGCGAGTCGAGGTCTTCGTCTTCAACTGCCGGCTCCTTCTACTTTTATTGGTCAGCATTTGGATGCCGCGAGGCCCGGTTCAGGATGGTCGGCGCTTTTCGCCGCCCGGCCTGGTGAGGGCGAGGACGATTGTACTTGAGAAACTGGGTGCAGCCCGATTACCGAACGCGATTCGTACACATGATAGTATCTTTCGTCGGTTCGTCCGCGACAGAAATTCCGAATCTGGGGGAAAACAAGAATGGCGCGCCCGCGCACACCAGCCCTGCTTGTTGTGTTTGCCGTCACGCTCGCGATCATGTTCGCTTTTGCTACGCCGGTTGGCGCGCAGGCCGTTACCACGCCGCCGTACGGACCGGGAGCGCAATCATCTGCACCGGTGAATTCGACCCTTTCGCAGATCGAGGTGGAAGCGATCGGCTGGCTGCAAGGATTCCTGCGCATCAACACCACTAATCCTCCGGGAAATGAGCTGGTGGCGGCGAAATATCTTGCAGACATCCTGCAGAAGAACGGAATTCAGAGCGAAATTTTCGAGAGCACGCCGGGGCGTGGAATTATCGTGGCGCGGCTGGCGGCGACGGCGGTTCCGGATCCGTCACGGGCGCTGCTGCTGATGGGCCATCTGGACGTGGTGGGAGTGAACAAGGCGAAATGGACGGTGGATCCGTTTGGGGCGGAGCTGCGCGATGGATACATTTACGGGCGCGGGGCGATCGACGACAAGGGCATGACCATAGCGAATCTGGCGGTGTTCATCGCGGTGAAACGATCGGGGATGCGATTAACGCGAGATCTGATTTTTCTTTCGGAAGCCGACGAGGAAGCGGGCGGCGACGAGGGGATGAAATTCGCGGTGGAAAAACACTGGGACAAGATTGCCTGCGGATTTTCGCTGAACGAAGGCGGCCACGTCGAATTGAAGGACGGGAAAGTGCAGTTTGTGGCGGTGGCGGCCAGTGAAAAAGTTCCGGTGAACGTGGATATTATCGCAACGGGACCATCGGGCCACGCGTCTTTACCTATCAAGGATAATGCGGTGGTGCATCTGGCGGCCGCGGTGGCGAAGATCGGAACGTACGAAACTCCAGTGCAATTCAATACGGTTTCGCGGGCGTATTTCGAAGGATTAGCGTCGGTGGAGGATCCGGAAACGGCGAAGTGGATGAAGTCGCTAGACACGGCGGACCGGGGCGAGCACGCGGCGCGGTATCTTTCGAATACGAATCCGTTCTGGAATGCGATGATGCGTGACACGATTTCGCCGACCATACTGCAAGCGGGGATCCGGGTGAATGTGATTCCGGCCGAGGCGCGGGGCGAGATGAATATCCGGCTGCTGCCGGGAAATCAGATCGCTCCGCTGCTGGGAAAATTGCGGACGCTGATCAACGACCCACAGGTGAAGCTGGAAATGCAGGTCAGCGATGAAGAGACCGCGCCTTCGGCGCCGGTGGAATCGGAGCTGATGACGTCGATCAGCCGGGTAACCGGGCAAGTTTTTCCGGGAGCGGTGGCGTTCCCGGGGATGGATACGTTCGCCACGGATTCGGCGCGGCTGCGGTTGCGCAGCGTAGTGGCTTACGGATTACTGCCATTTCCGCTGAGCACGGAAGACGAGTGGCGGATGCACAGTGAAGACGAACGAATACCGGTAGCATCGTTTCAGAAAGGAATTGAATTTCTATCCGCAATCGTTAACGATTTCTCGGTGGCCAAATAATCGTGAATAACATTCGAAAAGCTAAAATTGTCTGCACGCTGGGCCCGGCAAGTTCCTCGAAAGAAATGATCGACAAACTAATTCACGCGGGGATGGATGTGGCCCGCCTGAATTATTCGCACGGCACGCACGAAGACCGCGCGCGGATGGTGAAGGATCTGCGGAAGGCTTCGGCGCGACGCGAGCGGCCGATTGCGGTGCTGGCCGATCTGCAAGGGCCAAAAATCCGCACGGGCAAGCTGGAATTGGGCAAGCCGGTACGGCTGTTTTTCGGCAAACGTTTCACGATCACGACCAAGACGATGGTGGGCAACGAATTGGGGGTGAGCACGACGTTCGCGGCGCTGCCGGCGTCGGTGCGCAAGGGCGACCGCATTTTGCTGAGCGACGGTGATATCGCGTTGCGAGTGCTTTCCACTTCGTCGAATGAAGTGATTACGCAGATCGAGAACGGCGGAGACCTGGGCGAAAACAAGGGCATCAATTTGCCGGGGGCGAAGCTGAAGATTCCTTCGTTGACGCCGAAGGATCGGCAGGACCTGGTTTATGCGCTGGCGATCGGCGCAAATTATGTGGCGTTGAGTTTTGTGCGCAGTGCGGCGGATGTGCGAGCGGCCAAGGCCGCGATTGCGCGGCAAGGTAAAAATACACCGGTGATCGCCAAGCTGGAAAAACCGGAGGCGATCGACAATTTGGACGAGATTCTGGCGATCGCGGATGGGGTGATGGTGGCGCGCGGGGATTTGGGCGTGGAGATGAACCCGGAAAAAGTTCCAGTGGTGCAGAAGCAGATTATTTTGAAGGCCCGGGATGCGTTGGTGCCGGTGATCACGGCGACGCAGATGCTGGATTCGATGCAGAAGAATCCGCGGCCGACGCGCGCGGAGGCGTCGGACGTGGCGAACGCGGTGTTTGACGGGACGGACGCGCTGATGCTATCGGGCGAGACGGCGTCGGGGCTGTATCCGCTGGAATCGGTGGAGATGATGGGCAGGATTATTGTGGAGGCCGAAGCGAGCGTCACCGCGCTGCCGCGGCCGGTGCATTCGGGCGATTTGAAAATCAACGAGGCCATTGCGGAAGCGATCTGCCACGCGGCGGAAGAATTGCAGCTGAAGGCTATAGCGGTTTTTACCGAGTCGGGATCGTCGGCGGCGCTGGTTTCGAAATACCGGCCGCGCACGCCGATTATCGGATTCTCGCCCGTGCGGGAAACGCGGCGGAGGATGGCGCTCCTTTGGAATGTGGTGCCGCGCAGCATCGACCGCGAATACGATATTGATACGCTGGCGACGTCGGCGGAAAAACGGCTGCTGGAAGAAAAATTGGTGAAGAAGGGCGACATCGTGGGGATTATTGCGGGGACGCCTTTGGCGACGCAGGGGACGACGAATTTGATGCGGTTGCTGCGGATTGGCGGGTAGGGCGCGGACGGCGGAAGCGCGCTGCTTGTGGTTTACGAAGGCTGGCGCAGAAGGCGCGCAAGAGGAACGTCCACGCACGGCATTTTTACGGCGGGGCTGAAGCCCCGCCCTTCCTTTTATACCTGGCACGTGGCTTCAGGATTTCGATTCCCTCAGCGGCTAAAGCCGCGGACGTTGTTCCGGGCTCGTGGCACGTCTGAAGCCGTGCCCCTAACGAAAGGCGACTTCAACGGCGGGTCGTGGCGCGGACTACGTGATTGATACCTGATCGTAAAAAGCAGATCCCTCGCTGCGCTTCGGGATGACAGGGCTGGGGTTGGGCGCCGTTGGGTGCAGACACAGCGAGACTGCACGGAGTGAGTAGCCGCGGGAGAATGCGCTGAGCGAGCTGATTCGGGACAGGCGGCGCGGCAGAATCGCGGGTTGGGGATTAATTTAGCCAGTCGCCGGGGCGGGAGGGGGGCTTGTCTTGCTGGTCGCGGACGTAGACTTCGAATTTTTTCTTGAGGCGGCGGCGCTGCCAGTCGGAATAGGAATTGCGCAGGTTGTAGCCGAAGGACCCGCGGCGTAGGTAGATGTAGCCGACCAGCATGCCGCCGAGATGGCAGACGTGGCTGACGTTGTCGCCGGTGGAGCCGATGGTGCCGAAAAATTCGATGGCGCCGAGGACGATGACCAGCATGCGCATGGAAACCGTGACGGGGAGCGGGAAAAGGTACACCTGGCGGTGGGGCATGACCACCGCTACGGCCAGCAGCACACCGTAGATCGCGCCGGAAGCGCCGATGGTTGGGACGATTAAGGAATCCGGTCCCGCGCCGTGGAACAGGACGATCAATTCCTTCACGATGACGTTGATGACGCCCGCGCCGATTCCGCAGAGGAAGAAGTAGGTGTAAAACTTTTTCGAACCCCAGGCGCGTTCGAGGTCGGCGCCGAACATCGCGAGATAAAGCAAATTGAAAAGAATATGCAGGATGGTGGCGTGCAGGAAAATGTAGGTGAAGAGCTGCCAGATCCAGCCGTGAAGGACCGCGTAGGGCGATAGACCGAACCACTTCAGCCACCAGAAAGCGCCTGCCTCGTGAAACATAAATTCAGATAATTTTTGGAGGGTGAAGACGGCGATGCAGGCAATACAAATGGCTTTGATGGCGGGAGGGAAATATCCGCTCAGGTCGTACCGGTATCCGGGACCACGCGAGAAGGTGCGCATCGCGAATAAGTCTAAAGATTCGCTGGCTGAGAGTCAAAGCCGGGCGGGGATAGGTTACAAGGCGGGGAAAAGTGATACACCCTTGGTGTCGTCGTCGCGGGGTTTATTTTCAAATATGCGCGGGAACATTCCGACAATCCGCGCGTGCGTAGCCAGTGGCGGGTCACGAGAACGTCAATGATTCCAACGGCGCGCGACCTGGCACAAAGTTCTCTGGGAGGCTGACACTCCTTTCGTCTATGTACGACTTGGGGGAACCTCTTGATTCGCTCGTTCTGAAAGTGGAGTAGGCCAAAACCAAAAGGAAAAAAAAAGCATGGCGATTGGCTGACTAGTGGCAACCGACCGAGAATTACGGTATTTTTAAGTTAGCTGGATTGCTAACACCGTGTCTGACGCCACATCCGACAGATTGAAAGTCTACGCCGATAGAGTTTCGACGGTGGCAAGGAACGTGTCGCCGCTGTTGCTGGCCTTATCGGTACAGAAGCCGAGTGGGTTGTTCTTGAATCATCCTGGCTCAAAAGAACCGGTGGAAAGGAATTCCACGCGAATAAATGCGAGGCTGAGTTTGCCCGCGACCCTGATCCAGACAAGCATCGGGCCAACTTGCGACTGTATGCCGACCTTGCAAACATTGTGGCGGATTCCAGAATCCGCGGCTACGGATCATCCTTCGACATCGCAAGCTATCTCGAAAACTTTCCTGGTGCGAATCCTGAGTACGGTTTTTATCACGGCTTCACTGGCCTACTTAAACGATTCGCGAGTTAAGCTCTCATCGACAGAAAGCAAGTAGAATTCACGTTCGACAATAGGCAGGGCAAGGAATACAACATGAACCTTCTGTACGAAGGTTTCATTGGCAGTTCAGGATGGAAAGGAAAAGGCATATTTTTCAGTAACAAGGTTTCTTTCGATACGCGGCGGAATCCCCGCATCCAAGCGGCCGATCTCGTTGTAAGAGAAGCGATGAAATTCCTGGACAATTACATTGGTCCTGTTCGGCGCGCGCATCGGGAATCGCTGAAAGCGCTTGCGAATCATCGAATCCAGTTTGAAGCCTACGAAGGACCGTACTTCAAGGACTTTCGGGAGAAGATGCCAGAGTTGGAGGAGCGAATGCGGATGAAGGCCGCCGACTATCAGGCGTGGCTACTGAAATCTAAACAGCCGCACAACGAATCAAGTCTCTTCCGCTATATTAAATATCTTGATGAACACGATCCCTTGACTGACGGACACGACGAGAGATGAGGTGGCTCTTACTCGCTGCGCTGTTGGTCGTCCCGCAGGCGCCTCCTTCGACTGTAAGGCCAACACCTGATAAAACCGCTCCGACACAGCAAGGCACCGAAGTCTCAAACAATTCCAGCATTCCGCCAGACACGCCCTCACAGCCTGCCTCGGAAACCAATACAACAACGCCAGATAAAAACCCCGGCGCTTCCACGAGGTCCGATGTTTCGTTGACGCCCGTTGAAATCAGCAAGTTTCCTCCAGTGTCCGTCGCGAAGGGATGGACCCACGGCACGCGGATCGCGTCTCCATGGCTGCCTTGTTTCACTTGTGTCACCCCAACTCGCTCGGGCCGTTTTGCTTCATCGATTCGGTGTGGCCCACCA